>Ga0208854_1000002_pt1 | contig 48758 bp, 15 predicted proteins | sample LakMenEpi30Nov11_FD_150748 | JGI IMG/M metagenome (GOLD analysis project Ga0208854, IMG submission 150748) | Freshwater microbial communities from Lake Mendota, WI - 30NOV2011 deep hole epilimnion (SPAdes) | ecosystem: Environmental > Aquatic > Freshwater > Lake > Epilimnion/Euphotic zone ...
AACAAGTGTATTAGAAGACGGAACCCCAAATCTGGTTTATACCTTCACCCGTACAGGACTAACAACTAACGCTCTGACCGTTAATTACAGCATTGCAGGTACAGCCGATGCAACTGACTACACAGGCGCGACTCCTGGTACAGGCAAAACGATCACCTTTGCAGCTAACTCAGCCACAGCCACTCTCACCATTGATCCCACAGCCGATACCACCATCGAAAGCGATGAAACCGTCGCTTTAACCCTAGCAACCGGCACAGGCTACACCGTAGGCACAACCGCCGCCGTCACAGGAACTATCACCAACGACGACTTCCCCAGTATTACCCTAGCAGTAGCACCAGCAAGTGTATTAGAAGACGGAACCCCAAATCTGGTTTACACTTTCACCCGCACAGGGGCAACAACTAACGCCTTAACTGTCAACTACAGCATTGCAGGAACAGCCGATACTACCGATTACACAGGCGCAACTCTAGGTACAGGAAAAACGATAAACTTCTTAGCAGGTTCAGCAACAGCCACTCTCACGATAAATCCCACAGCGGATACTACTATTGAAGCTAATGAAACAGTCGCTTTAACCCTAGCAACAGGCGCAGGCTATACAGTAGGAACAACAACAGCAGTTACAGGAACTATTACTAACGACGACTTCCCCAGTATTACCCTAGCAGTAGCACCAGCCAGTGTACTAGAAAACGGAACTCCAAATCTGGTTTATACCTTCACTCGCACAGGGCCAACAAGCAACGCCCTAACCGTCAACTACAGCATCGGGGGAACCGCAACGAATGGAACAGATTACACAACCATTGTAACCAGTGTTACCTTTGCGGCGGGTTCAACAACTGCCACCGTCACTGTCGATCCAACAGCCGATACTATTATTGAAGATAACGAAACCGTCGCTTTAACCCTAGCAACAGGAACAGGCTACACCATCGGCACAACAACCGCCGTCACAGGAACTATTACTAATGATGACTTTCCTAGCATTTCCATTAACGACATCACCGTTGTTGAAGGTAAAGATCTAACGGCTCCCTTGACCCTTAGCCTTTCTAGTCCAAGCCCCCAAACCATCACAGTCAACTACACCATCACCGCCATTGATGCAACAGCTAACCTAGACTACACCACTTCTACTGGAACCCTAACCTTTGTCGCGAATAGTACCACCGCAATCCTGTCTATTCCCATCCTGAATGACAACCTCAACGAAGAAGACGAATCCTTTTTCGTGACTCTCTCTAACCCGATCAATGTAACTCTTAATCCCGATGCCAACATTGGAGAAGTGATTATCACCGATACCCTGCAAAGTAGCCTGACTCGTACCCTGACTGCTAATGTGGAAAACCTTAAACTGATTGGGACAGCCGCTATTAACGGAACAGGTAACGCAGGCAACAACGTTTTAACAGGTAACACTGGCAATAATATCCTAACAGGACTAGCAGGAAATGATACCTATAGCTTCCTCGCTAATACCCTCTTGGGAACCGATACCATCACCGAAACCACAACAGGCGGAATCGATACCCTCAACTTTAGTGGAACCAATAACCAAGTTCGACTGAATTTAGGAAGCATTACCAATCAAACCGTTGTGACAGGAAACCTTATTCTCAAATTATCGGCAGTAGATGTCATCGAAAATGTCATTGGAGGCAATAGCGGCGATCGCCTTACAGGTAACAGCCTCAATAATTCCCTAGATGGCAGTGGGGGCAACGATAACCTCAGTGGCGGCAATGGGGCGGATACCTTGACGGGGGGAATAGGAGACGACCTTCTCACAGGGGGAGCAGGGAACGATAACTTTGCCTATGTCACAGGAAAAACTTTTACCACAAGTGACATTGGACTCGATACCTTAACCGACTTTACGCCCACCGCCGATAAATTACTCCTGAGCAAAACCACCTTTGCTGCACTAACCAGTATTGTTGGTAACGGATTCAGTCAAGCTACTGACTTTGCCGTTGTTGAAGATGATTTCTTGGTAGAAACTAGCAATGCTTTCATCGTCTATAGTAGTAATAGTGGCAGTCTTTTCTATAACCAAAATGGTAACGCCGCAGGACTAGGAACAGGAGCCGAATTTGCTGTACTAATCAGTAATCCAATCCTAACCAGTAATGACTTTACCCTTATTGCTTAGGAAATTAGAGTTTGAGCGCGATCGCTTTTTTCTTGATTGGGAATTGAATTAAATCAGGGTAACTCCACCCTCCACAGGTAAAATTACACCTGTCATATAGGGGTTAGTCAGCAAACTTAATACTGCTAGGGCGATTTCTTTGGGTTGTCCTAAATGTTCAACGGGCAAGGCAGCGATCGCCCATTTGCTAAGGTCTGAGCGTTCCGACTCACTTTGACTAGTCCAGATGCTGGTGTCTTCGATTAATCCAGGGGCAACAACATTAACGCGAATGGGAGCGAGTTCTAGGGCGAGAGCGCGGCCAAATACGGCTACGGCACTATTGGCGGCGGCGATGACGGAAATTCCGCCCATTTTGGAATGTTTAAACATACTGACGCTTGATGTCAGGGTGATAGAACCGTCCTTTGCCAAAGTTTTAAGCCCACCACGCACCGCTAAAAAGGTTCCCCAGAATTTCTCCATACCTCCCTGGGCTGTTTCTAGGGTCATTTCTGTTAATAGCGATCGCGGCATATTTCTGTCACCGAGAGCCGTCACCACTAAATGGTCAAAGTTGCCAATTTCTTCAAAAAAGGCATTCACAGAATCCTCTTGTAAAACATTAACCGTCTTGGCTTCAATCTCACCTGAAATGAGGGCAACGGCCGCATCTAATTGCTCTTGAGAAGCGTGGGAAAGCACCACTTTTGCCCCCACCGCCAACATCTTTTCGGCGATCGCTAGGTCAATCCCTGAGCTTGCACCCATAATAACGACTTTTTTACCCGATAATGACTCAAACATTTTTTTATCTCCAAAAATTCAAGAAAAAATTTAAATGATTACGGTGTATTAACTGGTTTTTGGGCAGAAACTAACCAATAAGTGATTACCGAAGAACTTAGCAAACCATCCAGAGCAGCAATATTGAAATTATAGGTTTCTTCGTCTAATTTTTCTAATTGCCATTCCTCTGTCAACCAGGACTTAAGATGGCGAAAATGTCTGAACCAACACTCCTCCGTTGCCTCCACAAATTCAACCTCTTTAAACCCTGCCTGTTGATAAAGATTTTGATAGTCGGCAATTTCTTTGACTGTGTTCGCCTGGGGAACTATCCAATCCCCCAAAAGTTCTGTTGTGGCAAAACTCATATCTGAGAGAATTAACCTTCCCCCTGGTTTTAATACTCGCCACGCTTCTTGCAAGAATTTTTGCCTGGTATTAAAATAAAGAGCCGCCTCTACACAAATAATTTGATCAAAAGAATTACCTGCAAAATTCATCTCTACCGCATCCATTAACAAAAATTTACCATCAGGAAAATTTAAGAGACTTCTTTCAATTTGTGTTAGAGAAATGTTAATCCCGACAATGGCTTCCGATGGATAATATTTGAGGAGATAATGGGTAGTTGCTCCTAAACCACAGCCAACATCAAGAATTTTTCCTTGCTTTTCGGGAATAAATTCTAAAAGTTTCTCCATCAGATTAGAAGAAGCTTCCTGTTGATTGGGGGTATGGGGGAGCCAATAACCGACATTAAAAAACTCTTTTTGACCATAAAAATCTCGAATCGAAGGCTCAAGAATTAAATCATCGAATCTAGTAATCCATTCATTTTTATCCATTTTCAAACTCACTTTTTTGTGTGTAAATAACTTTGTACAGACACTTATTGTAACTCTGACCAAATTCCAGCACAGGGTTCAACAATCAGTCCTTGAAAAATCAATTGGGTTGCGGGGTGAATATCCACTTTATACAGAGCAAAAAGACCTGTAGGACTATGTAGATTTAACTCCCTTCGAGTTAGGGATAAAGCCTTGGTTCGGTGCATTTCCACCGCTTTCAGTAGTCCTGGATAACTGATATTCCGCAGAGCTAATTGACCGTTTTTAGTGAGATAAATAGCATCATTTTGCAAGAGATATTCCAAACTAATCAAAGTAGCGTGGACATCCACATCTTTTTCTAAACCTCCTAAACGGTGAGCATCTAAACCAAAGCGAATGCAAAAATTAACAGCGACCAATTTTCCCGCTTCTTCGGCAGGTAAAGTACAGGAAGCAAATTCAAAGCCCAAACTATCGGATCGCCACTCCTCGACTCCCGCATAGGTATAGTTTTGAAACAGTTTATTTTTGAGTTTGAAGTCAAACCCTGCCCCGTTAGCATGACCCGCCTCGTGGACTTGCGTATCAAGATGGCGATAGCGTTCACCATTAACTTGATCCTCTAGGGGGGCTAATAGTAAATTAGCCGTTTTTGGTTCAAAAATTTTGCGGATACATTCGTGACTAGAACCCGTAAACCGCCGTTTTTGCTCACTGGCATTATTTAAAGCTGGCCCCTGAACACTGTGGGGAAAAGTCCATCTATGGGGAACGATAAAAGCCTCTCCCTTTTCACCGCTAACCGTGCCACAACTAGCAATTTCAGTAAAGGACAAATTTCTAGGAACAGGTTGTCTGAGAATGCCAAATTTTTCACGACTCAAACTTTCTAATTGTTCAATGGAAGGTTCACTATTTTCATGAATTTTTCCGTAAATCGCACTCAAAGTGACTTGTTGTTTTCCCTGACGATTGATTCGATAGGGAGCAATCATTAGGAAATAACTATTTTTGCCGATAAAATTCAGATTAATAAAATCTTCGGATAAAATGCTCCAGTCATGGGTTTCTAAAGCCTCTGCTGTTTTCAGAAGCCAGGGTGCAGGAATCTCACGGCTATCGGCTGCCTGTTGACGCAGTTTTTTGGCCGCGACGATAATTTTATTTTGCTCAATATCTTGGACGACTTCTTGTAATAATTCTTTTTCGTTAACCAAAGTTAGAGTCATTTTTGCTCCTAAATTAATGTAATGGTTTGACGTTGTTTTTACCTATCCCTGATCGGCTAAACTCTTAGCCATTTTAAGATTTTAGGATCTTTATCATAGTGATAGGTCAGTCCATCATTTCCTGTAATGGTTTTTCCTCGACTGGCTAGGCTTCTAATACTATTGAGGGAATAGTTGCTTAATTTCGTCATTTGTGCGTGGGAAAGTCCTTCTTCTGTCAGGATTGTTGGCGTTGGAGATTCAAGGGGGAGTTGCTGGGGAGAATTAATTTGAGGTTTCATTGCGGCTTGCTGATCAGGTAAATTTTCGACTCTAGCTTGGGAATTATCGTCAGGAACACTACTAATTTCTTGAGTTTTTTGTCGGCGATAGTCCTGAACCGTGAGCAGTTGCCAATGGGAATCCTCGGAGAGTTCTAAAACCCATTGATGATAGTTAAAGAGACTTTCCCGATGTCCAACGCTAATAAAAGTTGTCTTAGTTTTTTGTAATTGCTGATATAAATTCCCCTCATTTTTAAAGTCCAAAGCACTGGTGGCTTCATCTAGGATAGTAAAACTGGGACAGGTAATGAATACCCTGGCAAAAGCCAAACGTTGTTGCTCTCCTAAAGATAAAATGTTTTCCCAAGACTCTTCTGTATCAAAACCATTAATTCGATTGAGCAGATTTTGAAGATTGACTTGTTGTAAAACTTCTCTTAATTCTGCCTCACTTTTTTCTTGATTGCGATTGGGATAAAGTAACTGTTCTCGCAAGGTTCCTAATATTATGTAGGGACGTTGGGGCAAAAATAATACTTCTTCTAGGGGAGGGCGCACTAATTGGCCTGTTCCTGCATTCCATAAACCCGCGATCGCCCGCAGCAAGGAACTTTTACCCCGACCACTCGGCCCGACAATCAATAGACCTTGCCCAGGCTGAACGGAAAGAGAAAGGTTTTCAACAATTACCTGTTCATAATCAGGAGTTTGCAAAGTTACATTTTCAAAGGCAAAATGGTTTTCTTCGATGGTTTTAATCGTGCTTACATTTTCGGGTTGTTTAACGACTTCTTCTAAGGCATGGGAAAATTCCGATAGACGTTCAACATAACTGCTAAATCGTCCCGAAGTCCCAAATTCACTGATTAATTCCCCTAGCGCACTAGCAAACAAATTAGCCGCTAAACAGGCTTGCCCGACCTGTCCGAAACTAATGCCATCACTATTCATATACAAAGGCCCTAGAATGACAAAGGTAAATACTTGGATCGCCGCCTGATAGCCCCGATTAAATATTTCTGTGCCTCTCTCCCAATCAATTTTACGTTTAGCACTGTTCAAAAGATTATTAAATCTACGCTGAATAATACTTAATTCTTGGGTTTCTCCATCAAAGAAAGCGATTGATTCCGCATGAGTGCGAACATGGGTTAGAGCATAATTGTAATTAGCTTTAAGTTCTAATTCTTCTTGGGTAATTTTATTTAAGGCTTGATTTAAATAGATAGCAATGGCGTTACCGATGACTGTCCAAACGACTAAAAGAATGGCAACAAAAGGGGAAATTAACCAGAGAATCGCTAAAAAAGTGATCATCTCTAGAACATTTTCTAGGCAAACCGCAAAAAAACTGAGGGCGTTACTGGTAATTGGCTCAATTTCCTGGGATAGGCGTTGATCTGGGTTATCTAAATCGGATTTAAAATTAATTTTGTAATAAGCGCGATCGCTGAAATATTTTGCTAGAATCCAGCCATTCAGCCATTCATACCAATCCAGGGCGATTCTTTTTCTGAGAAATTTAAGCAATCCAACCAAAAGCGTGACCAAGAGCAGTCCAACCGCAAAAACCACCAAAGTTTTGACAAATTTATCAAAATCATCCTTGGCAATAATGACATCAACTAAATAGTTACTTACAAAACTATTGAAGGCATTTAAACCCACAACGGCGAGAATTACCCCGATGAGTAAAATCAGCATTGCCCAAGCTTTAATCACATCAGAAAAAGCTCTTCCCCCCGCCATAGTCGGATACCAATAGGGAGCCGCGATCGCCTGTACACTTGCCCAAAATTTGGTGACATTGGAGATAGGATTAGTTGTCGCTTGATCTTGGGAGACTTGGGGTGACATATTTTTAGTAATGAGGGCGATTTAGGAGCATCGGATTTGGATTGTTTGGGTCGGCCTGTTTCAGGAGCAGCCTTCCCATCTGTAGAAGGCAATTAGCAAAACCCAGTTATTATCCTAGGACAAATCAAGCCGTAACTAGGCATTGGGAGATTTGTAAACTGGGTTTTCCAATTGGAATTTGGCATGAACCCTGCTACTGCTTGTTAAACTTTCGTCATCTTTGCGTCATCTTACTACAAGTAACTGTAGTTTTGATAGCCAAAGCTAGTGATTGCTTCTCAGACTACCACAGATTGCCTAATTCGTTTTCCCTTGACAAATTGCCTTTCCTATGACACGATGACTGAGTGCAGGGTACGTCCATAACCCGCTTTCTCCCCTAAACTTCTTGTTTTTGTCTTCTCAACTTTGTCTTTTTGTCGCCTTTAACAGACTAACCCATGCCGACTTTTCCTAATCAGAAAATAGAATTTACAGATATTGTATATATTCCCCGCTGTGTCGGTGAACTAGTTAGACTTTCGTATCAACGCTATTTTGGCAATGTCGTCTTCATTCATATTAATAAGACAGGTGGCAGAAGCATTGAAAAAGCTCTAAATTTACCTTTTCAGCATAAAACTGCTTTAGAGAAAATTGGCGAAATAGGCCAACAAAGGTGGGATCAAGTATATAAATTTACAAGTGTTAGAAATCCTTGGGACAAAGTTATTTCTCACTTTCGTTATCGTGTTGAAACCAATTGGATAGATTTAAGAACAAAACCAATAAAATTTAAAGAGTGGGTTAAATTGGCCTACGAGGACAAAGACCCTTTCTATTATGACATCCCTAAAATGTTTATGCCTCAGTTAGATTGGATTACGGATCATAAAGGGAAAATTTTAGTAGATTTTATCTGTCGTTTTGAAAATCTTAATAACGACTTTAGTGTCGTATGTGAAAAACTTGGTAAAGATGTGACTTTACCTCATATTAATTCCTCAAAACATGGCAACTACCGCGAATATTACGATGATGATACTGTTGAGATTATTGCAAAATCTTTTAGCAGAGATATAGAGAAATTTGGCTATAAATTTTGATATATTTAGATTAACCAGAAAAAACGCTTGAAAATAAGAGCATATAAACTTCGTATTGTCGCTGTCAACAGACTAACCCATGCCAACGATCCCAGCCCTTGCTAATCAGAAAATCGCTATCACAGCCACATTTACCAGTGAACCAGTGGAAGATTCTCTCTCCTATTGGCTCAAAGCAATGGGATTTTCTGATTCAATAGAATTTGCTCAATACAACCAAGTCTTTCAAGAATTACTCAATCCATCCAGTCTTTTAGCGACGAATCACAATGGGGTCAATGTCATTTTAGTGAGGTTTGAAGACTGGCAAGGAACTGAAAATCGTCTCCAAGCAATCCCCAAGAATGCTGTCAAAGCAGAATTTTTCCAGAATGAAAATTCAAGGTCACGGGAATTAGGAGAGAATATCACGCAAATCGAGCAAACTGTCCATGATTTTGCTAATGCCTTAAAAACAGCAACAACGCGATCGCCAAATCCCTACCTAGTCTGTATTTGTCCCCCCGCTCCCAACAATAAGACAGCTTTCAATGGGTTACATGAGAAATTACAAGAACAATTAGCAAGAGATCTCCAGAATACCCCTAGCATCTGTCTAATTAAAAGTCAAGAATTACTCAAAACCTATCCCGTGCAGGAGTATTATGATCCTTACGGAGACGAATTAGGACATATTCCCTATCATCCAACCTTTTTCACAGCTTTGGGGACAATATTAGCTAGAAAAATTTTAGCGTTGAAAAGCTCTCCCTACAAAGTGATTGCCCTAGACTGCGACAATACTTTGTGGAATGGAATTTGTGGAGAAGATGGAGTTGAAGGAGTCAAAATTAATGCTCCATTTCAAGCTTTACAAGAATTTATCATCGCCCAGCAAACAACTGGAAAGTTAATCTGTTTATGTAGTAAGAATCAAGCCGATGATGTCTTTGCTGTCTTTGAACAACATCCCGATATGTTGCTTAAGCGAAATCATTTAGTCAATTGGCGTATTAACTGGCAAGAAAAATCTCAAAATTTGCAGTCTTTAGCAGAGGAATTACAACTAGGGTTAGATAGTTTTATCTTTATTGATGATAACCCAATAGAGTGTGCTGAAGTTAGGGCCAACTGTCCCGAAGTTTTGACATTACAACTTCCTCAAGAGAGCGAAAAAATCCCCCAATTTTTAGATCATATTTGGGCGTTTGATCAACTTCAAACCACTAAAGAAGACCAACAAAGAACGAATCTTTATCAACAAAATATTCAGCGTCAGCGTTTGCAAGAAGATTCCCTTTCTTTTGAGGATTTTCTCGCCCAACTTAACCTAGAAATAGAAATTTCCCCCATACAAACGGAGGAGTTGACGCGAGTTGCTCAATTGACTCAACGGACTAACCAATTTAACTTAACAACTATCCGACGCTCCGAATCCCAAATCAAACAATTTTGTAGTTCAGGAGAATTAGACTGTCAAGTAGTTAAAGTAAAAGACCGTTTTGGGGATTATGGTTTAGTGGGTTTACTATTATTTACTGCCCAGGAAGATTCCCTAATGGTAGATACCTTTTTACTCAGTTGTCGGGTATTGGGTCGCGGTGTAGAACATCAAATATTGGCTTATTTGGGAACGATTGCCCAAGAAAAAAGATTAGCAAAAGTCGAGCTTTTCTATAAACCCACCCCGAAAAATAAACCGATCTGGGATTTTTTAACGGGTATTGAGAAAGGACTCCTGCAAGAAAAAAAAGATGGTGTCTTATTTGAGTTTCCTGCCCAAATTGCCTCTGAAACGACTTTTAGTCCCCGATCTAATCTAGATAGTTTAGACCAAAAGACAAAGATAAATTTAGAAAAAACAACTGCTAAATCAGATAGTTTAAGCTATCGAATCTTGAATTATCAATTTTTTGAAAATATTGCCCAAAATTTATACAATCCTGAACTCATTCTCCAAGAGATTGCTGGTCAACAACAGCGTCAACGTCAGTTAGATGGAGAGTTTGTGGCTCCTCGTACTCCTCTAGAAAAAGCGATCGCGTCTCTATTTATAGAAGTTCTTAAACTTGACCGAGTGGGGATAGATGATGACTTTTTTGAACTTGGAGGGGATTCCATTCGAGGCGCAATTCTGATTAATAAATTGCAAGCACAATTGAGCGAAATTATTCACTTTGTTGTTTTATTCGACCAGAAAACTGTTAGGGGATTAGCCGCTTACCTAGAAGAACATTATCCAAAAGCTGTTGCTAAAATATTGGGTAAAGCAATAACAGAAATTAAAGATTTATCTCAAGAGCGAATTGATGAAGCTAAAGCGTTACAAATGCGCTCCTTAATTCCTGCTCTTACTAGCACAGTAGATGATGAAAAGGATAACAATAGCAAAAATCCACCAGCTATTTTTATCCTTTCTCCCTATCGTAGTGGTTCCACCTTACTCCGCGTCATCTTAGGAGGAAATCCACAGCTTTTTGCGCCTCCAGAATTGGAACTACTAGGGTTTAATACCCTTGGGGAACGAAAAGCTCAATTTTCTGGACGTTACAACTTCTGGACGGAAGGAACGATTCGCACCATCATGGAAATTAAGGGCTGTAGTGCGCAAGAAGCGATCGCCATTATGGAAGAATTAGAAGAGAAAAATCTCACTAGCAGACAATTTTACCGTCTTCTACAGGAATGGTTGGGAGATAAAATCTTGATCGACAAAACTCCCTCCTATTCCCTAGATTTAGAAACCCTCAAACGAGCAGAAATAAATTTCCGTAACCCGCTTTACATTCATCTAGTGCGTCATCCCTTAGCAACGATGCGCTCCTATGAAGAAGCTAGAGTAGAGCAAACTTTCCCCTATGAACATCCCTTCAAACAGCGAGAACTTGCAGAACTTGTTTGGCTAATTAGCCATCAAAATATTCTCGAATTTTTACAACAAGTTTCTCCACAACGTCAGTATCAAGTTAAATTTGAAGACATCGTTAAGCAGCCACAAAAAACAATAGAGAGTTTATGTCAGTTTTTAGGAGTAGAATTTAATCCTGATATGCTGCAACCCTACAAAGAGAAAAAGCAGCGCATGACTGATGGCATTTATGCCGAATCTAGAATGATAGGAGATGTGAAATTTCACAAACATCAAAGCATTAATCCTAACACCATTGATCAATGGAAAAATTACTACGATACTGACTTTTTAGGCAATGTAACTTGGCGATTAGCAGAGTCTTTTAAATACCCAAACCATAACCATAATATTCCTCAAGTTAGTCGAAAAAATTCAACCGAACCTCAGACTTTCCCCGTTTCTTTTGCTCAACAGCGACTATGGATTTTAGCCCAATTAGAACCAAACAACCCTTTTTACAATATGTTTAAAGCGGTTCATCTTCAAGGGCGTATTAACATAGAAATTTTGGAACGCAGTCTCAACCTAATTATTGATCGCCACGAAATTCTACGCACTAATTTCAAAGAAGTAGAAGCAACTCCCGTACAGGTAATTACTCCCCACGCAACGCTGAAAATCTCGGTTATCGACTTACAAGGCTTATCAGAACAAGAACAGTCAGAACAATTGCAACTGTTAGCAACGGAGGATCAATTACAACCTTTTGATTTGACGACGGGAATCTTGCTAAGAGTCACCTTAGTGCAACTTAAATCAGAATCATCAGCTTTATTATTGACTATGCACCACATTATTAGTGATGGCTGGTCAATGGGAGTATTGATCAAAGAATTGTCCAGTTTATATCAAGGATTTTTGTTTGGTCATGGTTCTGTCCTGCCCAAATTACCCATTCAATATGCCGATTTTACGATTTGGCAACGGCAATGGTTACAAGGAGAAAACCAAGGTTTTATAACCATTCAAAACCAAATTAATTACTGGAAACAACAGTTAGCCGCCGCCCCTCCTTTGCTAGAATTACCGACGGATAGACCCCGTCCTTCTGTGCAAACCTTTCGAGGGGGTTGTCTTTCTTTCCAGATAGATGAAAGACTGACAGCATCTCTAAAAGAACTCAGCCACAAATCAGCAACGACTTTATTTATGACCTTGATGGCGGCCTATGTTACTCTATTATTCCGCCACAGTGGGCAGAATGATATTCTGGTAGGAACACCGATCGCCAGTCGCAACTATCAAGAATTGGAAGGACTAATTGGCTTTTTTGTTAATACCCTAGTGATGCGAACGCGCCTAGAAGGTAATCCCAGTTTTGAAGAATTATTAAAACAAGTGCGTTCTGTTTGCACGAATGCCTATGCTAATCAGGACGTTCCTTTTGAACAAATTATCGAAACTTTGCAAATAGAGCGCAGTCTTAGTCACAGTCCTCTATTTCAGGTGATGTTTGTCTTACAAAATGTGGCTATGGAGGAATTAGAAACTCCTGGGTTAAAAATTTCGCCTCTATCTCTAGATAATGTTAACGCCAAGTTTGATTTCGCCTTACAAATGTGGGAAATAAATACAGAAAAAGGAAACTCTCTCCAAGGATTTTGGCAATATAACATAGATTTATTTGATCAAGACAGAATTGCCCGCATGAGTGGTCATTTTCAGACTTTGTTAGAAGCAATTGTTGCTAATCCACAAGAGCCAATCGGGACATTATCCTTACTAACAGAAAGGGAACGTCATCAACTGTTAGTAGAATGGAATGATACGGATACAGTATATCCTGATAAAAAGTGCATTCATCAGCTATTTGAGGAACAAGTAGAACGGACTCCTAATCATGTGGCAGTGGTATTTGAAAATGAATCCTTAACTTATCGAGAATTAAATAATCGTGCTAATCAATTAGCCCATTATCTGCGGAAATTAGGTGTAAAAGCTGATACTTTAGTCGGCATTTCCCTTGAGCGTTCCTTAGAGATGATTATCGGATTATTGGGAATCTTAAAAGCGGGTGGTGCATATCTACCCCTTGATCCAGATTATCCCAGTGAACGGCTACAATTTGCCATCGCTGATGCTCAACTATCATTGTTGCTAACTCAAGAGGTATTAATCGATAAATTACCCGAACATCAAGCGCGGCTAATCTTGTTAGACAGATTCACAGAAGAAATTAACCAAAATAGCCAAGATAACCTAACAGGAGTAGTAACAGCCAATGATTTAGCTAATCTCATTTATACCTCTGGTTCTACAGGAAAACCCAAGGGGGTGATGGTGGAACATCGGGGATTATTTAACCTAGCCCAATCGCAAATTAAAACCTTTAACTTACATTCCGACTGTCGTATTCTCCAGTTTGCTTCCCTTAATTTTGATGCTTCTATCTGGGAAATTATCATGGCAATGGGAGCAGGTGCAACCCTTTATTTAGACACCAAAGACGCTTTAATGCCTGGGTTGCCATTAATGGGAATATTAAAAGATTATGGCATTACTCATATTACTTTACCCCCATCAGCTTTAGCGGCCTTGCCTCTGGAAGAAATCCCAGAGTTACAAACCATTATTGTTGCAGGAGAAGCTTGTTCAGAAGAATTGATCAAACAATGGGCTACGGGTAGAAATTTCTTTAATGCTTATGGCCCAACAGAAACCAGCGTTTGTGCCACGGTAGAAAAATGGACAGATGAAACTCGGAAAGTAACTATTGGTCGTCCCATTGCTAACACCCAAGTTTATATCTTAGACTCCCATTTACAACCTGTCCCGATTGGTGTCCCAGGAGAATTACATATTGGTGGTATGGGATTAGCGCGGGGTTATCTCGATCGACCCGAATTAACCCAAGAGAAGTTTATTCCTAATCCTTTTAGTAATTACCCAGATTCTCGTCTCTATAAAACGGGAGACTTAGGGCGTTATTTACCCGATGGCAATATTGAGTATTTAGGACGGATTGACAATCAAGTAAAACTTCGCGGCTTCCGTATTGAATTAGGAGAAATTGAAGCTTTACTCAAGCAAAATGAGGCGGTACAAGTTGCTTGCGTTATTGTCCGTGAAGATAATCTAGGGGATAAACGCTTAGTTGCTTACGTTGTCCACCAAAAAGAGGTGGCACTAACCCCTAAGGAATTGCGGCAATTCTTAAAGGAAAAGCTGCCAGAATATATGATTCCGAGTGCTTTCGTAATACTCGAATCATTGCCCTTAACACCTAATGGTAAAATTGACCGTCGTGCTTTACCCGCACCTGAATATGGTAGCCAACTCTCAGATAAATATGTAGCTCCTCGTACCTTTATTGAGGATACACTAGCAACAATTTGGGCGCAAGTTTTGAGAGTCAAGGAAGTTGGCATTGATGATAACTTTTTTGAACTTGGTGGCGATTCCATCCTCAGTATTTCAATTATTGCCAGGGCAAAACAAGCTGGACTACAACTAACCGTTAAACAATTATTTGCCCATCAAACCATTGCCGAATTAGCCGCCGTGACGGGGACAAGCAAAGAATTTCAGATAGAACAAGGCTTCGTGACGGGTGAAATGCCCTTAACACCTATTCAACACTATTTTTTTGAGCAAAACTTATGCCAATCACATCACTTTAATCAGTCCTATTTATTATCAGTGCCATCTAATTTCCAGTGGGAATACTTGGAACCAATATGGCAGGAATTGTTTAAACATCATGATGCACTGCGTTTAAGGTTTACTCAATCTGGCGAGAATTGGCAAGCAATTTACTCTGCTTCAACCGATCGCATCTCTGTTAATTTTATAGACTTATCAGCCCTCTCAGATAATGAGCAAAAAACAGCGATCGCAACAAAGGTGGAATCTTTACAGGCTAGTTTAAATCTATCAAAAAATCTGGTACAAATTGCCTTTTTCGACTTGGGAGTAAACAAAAGAGCGCGACTATTAATTATCATCCATCATTTGGTGGTGGACGGTGTTTCCTGGCGAATTTTGTTAGAAGATTTGCAAACAGCTTACCAGCAATTAACTCAAGGACAAAAAATAAAACTTCCCCCTAAAACTACTTCTTTCAAAGATTGGGCGCAACATCTGATAGAATATGCCCAGTCAGATCTCTTAAAGGCTGAATTAGCTTACTGGTTGAGAGCATCTCATACCTTAATTTCCCCTATTCCGATAGATTATTCAGGAGGAACTAACACAGTAAAATCTATCAGTACAGTATCAGTCTCATTAAATGAAACCCAAACTCAATTACTCCTTCAAGATGTCCCCAAAGCTTATCAAACTCAGATTAATGATGTCTTACTAACCGCTTTAGTGCTTGTTTTGAGCAAATGGACAAACGCTGACTCCGTGCTTTTCAACTTAGAAGGCCATGGGCGAGAAGAGATTATTGAGTATGTAGATTTATCCCGCACCGTCGGCTGGTTTACCACAATGTTTCCAGTCATATTAAAACTCGGAACAATAGACCAAGAAAATCTCGGAAATGCGTTAAAATCTGTCAAGGAACAATTACGGGCAATTCCCCACAAAGGGATTGGTTACGGTTTGTTACGTTACCTACGTCAGGATCAAGAAATTGTGACCCAATTTGCAGCACTTTCCCAAGCAGAAATTAGCTTTAATTATCTGGGGCAATTTAGTCAAGTACTCAACCAAAATTCCTTGCTCCAACTTGCTAGTGAATCTAGTGGACTAGACCACAGTTTGGAAGGTCAACGTCCTCATTTGTTGAATATTAACGCGATCGTTATCAACGAACAATTACAAATAGATTGGAAATACAGTACCCATGTCCATAAATCCACAACCATCGAGAAAATTGCCCAGGATTTTGTGGAAGTTTTACAAGAATTAATTGCTCATTGTACATCCCCTGACAATGGAGGTTATACTCCTACAGATTTTCCCTTACTAGAATTTAGTCAAACAGAACTCGATAAATTATTAGCAAATCTATGACATCAGCACCTAGCCAAATTAATAAACAAAATATTGAGGATATTTATCCCCTCTCTCCCATGCAACAGGGAATGCTATTTCATAGTTTGTATGCTCCAGATTCAGGGATATATTTTCAGCAGATGATTTGCACCTTGAGGGGAAATTTGGAGGTAGCAGCCTTTGAACAAGCTTGGAAAAAAATAGTAGAAAAACATTCTATCTTCCGAACGGTATTTATTTGGGAATCTTTGAACAAACCTGTACAAGTGGTATATAAACAGGTAAAAATTACTGTTGAAAACGATGATTGGCAAGGGTTATCTGATCAAGAACAGCAAGAGCAATTAAAGTTTTTTTTAGAGAGTGATCAACAAAAAAGCCTACAATTATCTCAACCTCCCTTAATGCGTCTGCATCTGATTCAATTAGACAAAAATACTTATCAATTTGTTTTTAGTTCCCATCATTTATTGCTGGATGCTTGGTCACTTCCTTTAGTTTTCAATGACTTGTTAAATTTTTATGAAGCAATTTCTCAGGGAGAAACGATTCGCTATCAATCTCCTCTAAGCTATCGTCATTATATCGCTTGGCTACAGCAACAAGATCAAGACCTTGCTGAAAAATTCTGGAAACAAAAACTTCAAGGTTTTACCGCAGCAACTCCTTTGACAGTGGAAAAACTGTTACCTAAGACCGAAAATAGCAATATTAGCTATGGTGAGCAACAAATTCAGTTGACCGTATCGGCCACAGAAGCACTCCAGTCTTTCGCACGACAAAATCGCTTGACCCTCAATAATTTAGTGCAGGCAACTTGGGGATTATTACTATCTCGCTATAGCCAAGAAAACGATGTCGTTTTTGGTATAACTGTCTCAGGTCGTCCGCCATCATTGGTTGGAGTTGAATCAATGGTGGGGCTATTTATTAATACATTGCCCATGCGAGTTCAGGTTTCAACAGAAACAAAAATTCTGGATTTATTAAAGGATTTACAAGCGCAGCAAATTGAGTGTGAACAATACTCTTATAGTTCATTAGCAGACATTCAGGGATGGAGTGATATTCCTCGCGGAACATCTTTATTTGAGAGTATTCTAGTCTTTGAAAGTAATACTTTGAAGACTGGACTTAAATCAAACCATGAGAGTTTGGAGCTAGATAATTTTCGGGGGGTTGAACGAACTAATTATCCCCTAACAGTTGTCGCTGTTCCTCGTCAACAAATGCTGGTGAGAATTAGCTATGATACTAACCGATTTGATGATGCCACAATTACTCGTTTATTGGGGCATTTTCAAACATTACTGGAAGGGATTATCGCTAATCCACAGCAGCACGTTTGCCAATTACCTCTGCTGACAAAATTTGAAAAACAACAGTTATTAGGTGATTGGAATAATATTCACAAAAATTATCTCCAAGATAAATGTATTCATCAGTTATTTGAAGAACAGGTTGAACGGAATCCTCATAATGTGGCGGTGGTATTTGAAAATCAATCCTTAACTTATCGGGAATTAAATAGTCATGCTAATCAATTAGCCTATTATCTGCAAGAATTAGGTGTAAAATCTGATACTTTAGTGGGAATTTGTGTCGAACGTTCCTTAGAGATGATCGTGGGAATATTGGGCATTCTTAAAGCGGGTGGTGCTTATGTTTCTCTTGACCCTGATTATCCCCAGGAACGTCTAAGCTTTATGTTAGAAGACTCTCAAGTGAAAATATTAATAACTCAAGCAAAATTAGCCGAGTCTATTCCTGAACATCAAGCACAACTTATCTGTTTAGATACAGAATTGGAAAAAATCGCTCAAAATATCACGTCAAACCCTGAAAATAAGTCAGAACCAGAGAATTTAACCTATACAATCTATACATCAGGTTCTACGGGTAAACCGAAAGGGGTTTTAGTTAATCACGCTAATGTCGTGCGACTGTTTGCCGCAACAGACTCCTGGTATCATTTCAATTCCCAAGATGTCTGGACTCTATTCCATTCTTACGCTTTTGACTTTTCCGTGTGGGAAATGTGGGGGGCTTTACTCTATGGTGGACGGCTGGTAATAGTCCCTTACTTAGTGACTCGTTCTCCCGAATCATTTTATGAGTTATTGTGTCAAGAAAAAGTAACGATTCTCAATCAAACCCCTACCGCTTTCCGTCAGTTAATTCAAGCTGAAGAATCCTTATTAAGGGAGGTTGGGGAGGATTCAGCCACAGATGATGATTTAGGTTTACGTTTGGTGATTTTTGGGGGAGAATCTTTAGAAATCAACAGTTTACAGCCTTGGTTTGACCGACACGGCGACCAATTTCCCCAATTGGTTAATATGTATGGGATTACGGAAACTACTGTCCATGTTACCTATCGCCCCTTAAGCATGGCTGATGTCAATAGTACCGCCAGTGTCATTGGTCGCCCTCTTCCCGATTTACAGGTGTATTTACTCGATAAATATTTACAACCCGTACCCGTTGGTGTGCCTGGGGAGATGTATGTAGGCGGTGCAGGAGTGACAAGGGGTTATCTCAATCGTCCTGAATTGACCACAGAAAGGTTTATTTCTATTCCTTTTGATCCCCCCCTACCCCCCCTTGATAAGGGGGGAACTCAGGCGGGGGCAAGCCTTAATCAGGGAAAGACTCAAGGAGGAGCAAAATTGTATAAAACGGGGGATTTAGCCCGTTATTTGCCTAATGGCGAGTTAGAATATTTAGGGCGCATTGATAATCAGGTTAAGATTCGAGGATTCCGTATTGAATTAGGGGAAATTGAGGCATTATTGGCATCTCATCCCCAGATTTGGGAGACGGTGGTGCTAGTTTGGGATGATACGACGGGGGATAAGCGTCTTGTCGCCTATATCGTGCCCCAGCCCGAAATAACCATCATAATTGACGAAATCCGCCAATTTCTGAAAGCTAAATTACCTGATTACATGGTTCCTAATGCTTTCGTTATCTTAGCAGCCTTACCCCTCACTGCTAATGGTAAAATAGACCGTCGGGCTTTACCGCCACCTGAATCAGGTAGTGAAGCATCAGACAAATATGTTGCTCCTCGTACCCCTATGGAGGAAATACTGGCAACAATTTGGTCAGAAGTTCTAAAGGTAGAGAAAGTAGGCATCAATGATAACTTCTTTGAACTGGGAGGACATTCCCTGCTGGCGACTCAATTAGTAGCACAGATACGCGATCGCTTGGAAATTGAACTTCCCCTACGTCAGTTATTCAACTCAGCAACCCTAGCTGAATTAGCCCAGGAGATTGAACAATTAAAACAGAAAAAATCAGCCCCCATCGTTCCAGCTATTTTACCGAGGAAAAGAAAATGAATTACGAAGAACTACCCCTATCCTATGCCCAACAACGTTTATGGTTTTTAGATCAATTAGAACCAAACAGTCCTTTTTATAACATTCCCTTAGCCCTGCATTTAGAAGGACAACTCAAAGTAGATATCCTAGAAAAAAGTTTACAAGAAATTATTCAGCGTCACGGAGCCCTCCGCACCAATTTCCTCACCATTGACGGAAACCCCGTCCAAATAATCAAACCAGAAAGCAATTGGAAATTAACGCTTGTTAATGGTAAAGACAGCCCAAAATATCGAGAAGATAATGAACTCAAAAAATGGCTAGAAATTCACAGCCATCAACCCTTTGATTTAGCAAATGACTCCCTCATTCGGGCTACCCTACTTGAGTTATCAGACACAGAACATTTCTTGCTTATTTGTCTGCACCATGTTGTCTCTGATGGTTGGTCAATGGGGGTATTTATTCAGGAATTGACAACTCTTTATAATGCCTATACTAAAGGTTCAGAGCCTCTTTTAAAAGAGTTGCCGATCCAGTATGCCGACTTTGCAATTTGGCAGAGGGAGTATTTACAAGGAGAAGTCCTGCAAAATCAGTTAAATTACTGGCAAAAACAGTTATCCGCCGCACCAGCCTTATTACATCTACCCAGCGATCGCCCCCGCCCCCCAGAACAACGTTTTGAGGGAGATAGAATCAGATGTCTCCTTTCTTCAGAACTTAGTCAGGGGTTAAATAGGCTGAGTCGTGAAAAAGGTGTCACCTTGTTTATGACCCTCTTGACTGCCTTTAATATCATACTCTATCGCTACACGGGAGAAACGGATATTTTAGTTGGGACTCCGATCGCCAACCGTACTCGTAGTGAACTGGATGGGTTAATCGGCTTTTTTGTTAATACCTTGGTTTTAAGAACAGATTTAGCAGGAAGTCCAAGTTTTAGCGAGGCATTAAAACAGGTACGAGAGACAGCAACTGATGCCTACGACCATCAAGATTTACCATTTGAAATGTTAGTCGAAGCCTTACAACCTGAAAGAAATATGAGTTATACTCCTTTATTTCAGGTGATGTTTGGATTAGACAATGAAGTTCTAAATGCCATAGATTTAGAGGGGATAAAAGCCACCCATCAGCCGTTGGAATTTAAGACGGCTAAGTTTGATCTAAGTTTGTCTATGCAGATAAAAGACGCTGGATTTATTGTGAGTTGGGAATATAATACAGACTTGTTTGATCAAAGCACAATTGAGCGATTGTCGGGGCATTTTATTAACTTATTAACAGGAATTGTTGCTAATCCAGAACAATCCATTGCCCAATTACCCCTATTGGCAGAAAGTGAGCGTTGTCAATTATTAGTTGATTGGAATCAGACTCAAATTGACTATCAGCCTGAATTGTGTCTGCATCAATTATTTGAACAACAAGTAAAACTAAATCCTGATGCGATCGCCGTTAGATTAGAAAATGAATTTTTAACCTATCAAGAATTAAATAATCGTGCTAATCAATTGGCCCATTATCTACAATCTTTGGGGGTAAAATCCGATAGCTTGGTCGGTATTTTTGTTGAACGTTCCCTAGATATGATCATCGGAGTACTGGGAATTTTTAAAGCGGGGGGAGCTTATGTTCCTTTGGATATTAATTATCCCAAAGAGCGAATTACCTATCTTCTTGAAGATGCTCAACTTAATATTCTTTTGACACAATCTCAATTCCTTGAGCAACTTCCCCAATTTCAGGGAACAACTATTTGTTTAGATCAAGATTGGTCAATCATCGCAAAACAAAGTACCGTTAACCCGATTGTAGAAGTTGATCAGCATAATCTGGCCTACATTATTTATACTTCTGGCTCGACAGGAAAACCCAAAGGGGTAATGATTGAACATCGCTCAGTAGTCAACTATATTCTGACTACTATTCGAGAGTATGGTATTACAGCAGATGATCGAGTTCTACAATTTTCTTCTATCTGCTTTGATGTTTCCGTTGAAGAGATATTTTGTAGTTTGTTATCAGGTGCAACATTGGTATTGCGAACAGAAGAGATGTTGCGCTCTAATGAAGATTTTTGGCAATGTTGTCAAAAATGGCAAGTAACAGCTTTGAGTCTTCCTACTGCCTATTGGCATCAATTAGTCTCTGAACTGATTCCTGCTGCTCTGCCAATTCTCTCTAATATTAAAGGAATTTTTATTGGCGGGGAAGCCATCCAACCAGCAAAAGTCCAGCAATGGCGGACAATTACAGCTAATTACTCTCCTCTTCCTCGACTATTTAATGTTTATGGTCCAACAGAAGCAACCATTACGACAACTTTCTACGAATTTACTTCCTCAACTGTAACCAATATTCCAATTGGGCGACCTCTCAGTAATACTCAGGCTTATATTCTTGATGCTTGCTTAAAACCTGTTCCTGTGGGGGTAACTGGAGAATTACATATTGGCGGTGTTGGGTTAGCTAGGGGTTATTTTAATCGTCTCGAATTAACCCAAGAGAAGTTTATTCCTAATCCTTTTAGTAATTACCCAGATTCTCGTCTCTATAAAACGGGAGACTTAGCGCGTTATTTACCCGATGGCAATATTGAGTATTTAGGACGGATTGATAATCAGGTAAAAATTCGGGGTTTCCGCATTGAATTAGGAGAAATTGAAACCGTTCTTAGTCAGCACAGCGCAGTCAAAACGGCTGTTGTTATTGCCAGGGAAGATGAGACAGAGCAAAAACGTTTAGTTGCTTACATTGTCCCCCAAGCAGAAGGGTTTTCTGCCCAACAAGAGCAAAGTTTGCTTGCTGTTACGGAACTGCGGCAGTTTTTGAAAGCTCAGTTACCAGAGTATATGGTTCCTAGTGCCTTTGTCATTTTGGAATCCCTACCCTTAACGTCTAACGGTAAGGTCGATCGCCGTGCTTTACCTGCTCCAGACTTCCAAAGCGAAGAACAATACGTCGCGCCGCGTAACCCCATTGAGGAGATTTTGGCCGCTATTTGGGTAAAAGTCCTAAAAGTTGAACGAGTGGGTATTTACGATAACTTCTTTGAGTTGGGCGGACATTCATTATTAGCAACTCAACTGATTTCACGCATTCGTAAGGCTTTCAAGGTAGAAATGCCCTTACGCGAGTTATTTGTTGCCCCGACCGTCGCTGAATTAGCTCAGGTCATAAAACGAGTTTCGGAACAGGAAGAACGAACGGAACGCCCTATTTTACCTAGGGGCAAAGACGCAGAATTACCTTTATCTTTTGCCCAGACTCGTCTTTGGTTTTTAGATCAATTTGAGTCTGATAGTTCTTTTTACAATATTCCCCTAGCATTGCGTTTAGAGGGAAACCTTAATCAAGACGTTTTGATCCAGAGTTTAGAGGAAATTTGCGATCGCCATGAAGCCTTACGCACTAACTTCATTACCGTTGATGGTGTCGCTACTCAGGTTATACAAACGCAAGCCACCTGGACAGTGACCATCGTTGATTTACAACCTTTATCTAGTCGTGAACAGGAAATTACCTCTCAGGAGTTAATCCAAAACCAGGCCATTCAAGCCTTTGACTTAGCCCGTGACCCGTTAATCAGAGCAAACTTAGTCATCTTATCTGAGACAGAACATATTTTATTAGTCTGTATGCACCACATTGTCAGTGATGGCTGGTCAATGGGGGTCTTTCTTCAGGAATTAACCGACCTCTATAACGCATACATTCAAAATCAGCCCTCATCTTTAAAGCCGTTACCGATTCAGTACGGTGATTACACTCTTTGGCAAAAACAGTGGTTACAGGGAGATATTCTGCAACGTCAATTAGATTACTGGCAAAAACAGTTAGCAGATGCTCCCGCGTTATTATCCCTGCCCACAGACCGACCTCGACCTGCTGTACAGAGTTTTGCTGGCGCCCATCTTCCCTTTACCCTTTCCTGGGAATTAAGCCAAAAACTCAGCCAACTGACTCAAGAACAGGGTGTCACCTTATTTATGACCCTGTTAACCGCTTTTGATGTCTTACTTTATCGTTATACGGAACAGGAAGACATATTAATTGGAACGCCTATTGCTAACCGTAATCGTAGTGAATTGGAAGGATTAATCGGCTTTTTTGTCAATACTTTAGTTTTACGAACTGATTTGTCAGGTAATCCTAGTTTTAATGAGTTATTAATTCGCGTTCGAGAAATGGCAATGGATTCTTATACTCATCAAGATTTGCCTTTTGAGATGTTAGTAGAAGTCTTACAACCAGAACGAGATTTAAGCCATGCTCCCCTCTTTCAAGTGGATTTTTTACTGCAAAATGAACCCCTATCCCAGTTAGAATTAATAGGATTAACCGCTAGTCCCTTGTTAACAGAAAATGCAACAGCTAAGTTTGATTTAACCTTGGGAATGGAAAATACCGATACAGGATTAAGGGGAGTATGGGAGTATAATACAGACCTGTTTGAGCGCAGCACCATTGAACGATTGGCGGGGAATTTTGTGACATTGCTAGAAGCAATTGTTGCTAATCCTCAACAGCAAATTTCCCAACTGCCCTTGTTAACAGAGGTAGAGTCACAACAATTATTAAAAGATTGGAATGGGACGGAAAAAGATTATCCTTTCCATCAATGTGTTCATCATTTATTTGAAGAACAAGCAGAACGAACACCGAATACAGTAGCAGTGATATTTGAAGGTCTGGAATTAACCTATCAACAGTTAAATATTCAAGCCAATCAATTAGCCCATTACTTACAATCTCTGGGAGTGGGAGCAGAGATTTTGGTCGGCATTTATTTGGAGCGATCGCTGTTAGTAATTGTCGGATTATTAGCCGTTCTCAAAGCGGGGGGAGCCTATGTCCCTTTAGACCCCGATTATCCCCAGCAACGGTTAACCTACATGGCCGAAGATGCCAAAATTTCCCTACTGCTAACCCAACAAAGTTTGCTCAGTTCTTTGCCCGTAGAAGATGTGGGGGTCATTGTCTTAGATCAATCTGCCGAGATCTTGACAGTTCAACGTCTGGAAAATCCCGTCAGTGAAGTAATACCAGAAAATTTACTCTGTGTGTTATATACTTCTGGTTCAATGGGTAAACCGAAAGGAGTGATGTTAACCCACGAAGCCTTGGTTAATCATAGTTGGGGCATCAGTGAAGTATTTGGTTTAACGGAAAGCGATCGCGTCTTACAGTTTGCGTCCTTTGGTTTTGATGTAGCGGCTGAAGAAATTTTTCCCACCTGGTTAAAAGGTGGCACAGTCGTCCTAAGACCCTCGCAAATGTTCCCAACCTTGACAGATTTTGCCAATTTTATCGAACAAGAAAGCCTAACGCTTTTAAATATTACTCCCGCCTATTGGCATGAATGGGCGATCGCCATTTCACAAGCTTCGGCCACCGTGCCATCCAGTCTGCGGGTTGTAGCAGTGGGAGGGGATGCAGTTTTACCCGAAACCGTCAATATTTGGCGTGAATGGGTCGGAAAACGGGTTCAATGTATTAACGTCTATGGCCCCACAGAAGCGTCTGTAACAGCGATTGTTCACGATTTGCTGGATTCTCAGTCAGAAAAAATGAATTCGGTTCTGATTGGTCGTCCCATTGCCAATACAAAGGCTTATATATTGGATCAAAATCTGCAACCTGCACCCATTGGAGTTAAGGGAGAACTGCATCTCTGCGGTCTTCGTTTAGCGCGGGGTTATCTAAATCGTCCAGAATTGACGGCTGAAAAATTTATTGACAATCCCTTTGCTGATGCACCTTTCAATCGTTTGTATAAGACGGGAGATTTAGCCCGTTATTTGCCGAATGGTAGCATTGAATGTTTTGGACGGATTGACAATCAGGTTAAAATTCGGGGTTTCCGTATCGAATTAGGAGAAATTGAGGCGATACTCAATCAACATCTTGATGTGCAGACATCCTGTGTGATTATTCGTGAAGACCTTCCAGGACAAAAGTATTTAGTAGCCTACATCGTGTCTCATTATGAACGGATACCGATGATTAGTGAACTACGTCAGTTCCTGGCGGGTAATTTGCCCCTGTACATGGTTCCTCAAGCTTTCGTTTTTCTAGAATCTTTACCCCTGACCCCTAATCGTAAGGTCGATCGCCGTGCCTTACCTGCACCGAATTTAGAAGGCAATCGCCGTGATCAATATGTCGCACCCCGCAATGGCATCGAGGAGATGTTGGTGCAAATTTGGACAGAGGTACTAAAAGTAGGGCAAGTGGGAATTTATGATAACTTCTTTGAAATTGGGGGACATTCCTTACTGGCAACTCAATTGGTGTCCCGTATTCGTAGTTTATTTAAAATAGAACTGCCTTTGCGGAGCTTATTTGCGGCGGCGACGGTGGCAGAATTAGCCCATCTCATTGGACAATTACAGCAACAAAACCTCACCCTAGCTGTTCCCCCCATTTTACCCCGAACGAAGGATGCAGAATTGCCCCTATCCTTTGCTCAACAGCGTTTGTGGTTTTTAGACCAGTTGCAACCCAATAGTGCTTTGTACAATATACCGATGGTATTGCGTTTACAAGGAAACCTCAACCAAGGGGCCTTGGAACGAAGTTTATGGTCAATTTGCGATCGCCATGAAGTATTACGGACTAATTTTGTCACGATTGATGGACAACCGACTCAGGTTATTCAAACAACAAAAGAGAAAATATCAGTAGTTGAGTTGCAACATTTAAGCCTAAATGAGCAAGCAGAAAGAACACAGGAATTACGGCAAACACAAGCCACTCAACCCTTTGATTTAGCCCAGGAATCCTTAATCCGAGCGACTTTAGTGGTGCTATCCGAGACAGAACACCTCTTGTTAGTGTGTATGCACCACATCATCAGTGATGGTTGGTCAATCGAAGTATTTATTCACGAACTGACTACCTTATACAATGCCTATGCTCAAAATCAGCCCACAAATTTAGCTCCCTTACCGATTCAGTATGCAGATTTTGCACTCTGGCAAAGACAATGGTTACAAGGGGATGTACTGCAAACTCAATTAAATTACTGGCAAAATCAACTAGCCGATGCCCCCGCCTTATTAACGCTTCCCACAGACCACCCCCGACCTGCGGTGCAGAGTTTTGTCGGAGCCTATCAAGAATTTTCCCTGTCCCCCGTACTCAGCAAAGCCTTGACTGAATTGAGCCGCCAACAAGGGGCGACATTATTTATGACGCTATTGGCTGCTTTTGATGCGTTGCTTTATCGTTATACAGGGTCTAGTGATATTTTGGTGGGAACTCCCATTGCTAACCGTAATCGCGGTGAAATTGAGGGTTTAATCGGCTTTTTTGTCAATACTTTAGTCCTGCGGGCGGATTTAGCCGATAATCCAAGTTTTAGTCAGTTATTAACCCGTGTTCGGGAAGTGGCAATGGATGCCTATGCTCATCAAGATTTGCCCTTTGAAATGTTAGTCGAAGCGTTGCAACCCGAACGGGATTTAAGCCATTCTCCTCTATTTCAAGTCGCTTTTGTCCTACAAAATACACCCAAGTCTGAGATTGGAATGACAGGGTTAAAGGTGACAGATTTGCCGTTGGAAAATACAACTGCTAAGTTTGATTTAACCTTAGCAATGGTTAACACAGATGATGGCTTAAAAGGTGTCTGGGAATATAATACTGATTTGTTTGAGAGTGGCACTATTGAGCGATTAGCAGGGCATTTTGTCAACCTATTAGCGGGCATTGTGGCCAATCCTCAAGCTCAGATTTCCCAATTACCCTTATTAACAGAAGTTGAACAACAGCAATTATTAATTGAGTGGAATAATACTCAAGTTGATTATCCTGAAATTAAATGTATTCATCAGTTATTTGAGGAACAGGCAGAACGTACCCCTGATGCGATCGCGGTGGTGTTTGAAAATCAACAATTAACCTATTCTGAGTTAAATGGTCGAGCTAATCAATTAGCCCATTATTTGCAGAAATTAGGCGTAAAAGCTGATACTTTAGTCGGAATTTGTGTTGAGCGTTCTTTAGAGATGATGGTGGGTTTATTAGGTATTCTCAAGGCAGGTGGGGCTTATGTACCGCTTGATCCTGAGTATCCCCAAGAGCGGCTACAATTTGCGATCGCTGATGCTCAACTGTCATTATTGCTAACTCAAGAACGATTACTTAATAAATTAACTGAAAATCAGGCCCAGCTAATCTTGTTAGAGCAAGCTGAAATTAACCAAAATAGCCAAGATAACCTAACGGGAGTGGTAACGGCGAATAATTTAGCTAATCTCATTTATACCTCTGGTTCAACAGGAAAACCCAAGGGGGTGATGGTGGAACATCGGGGATTATTTAACCTGGCACAAGCGCAAATTAAAACGTTTGACTTACACTCCGACTCTCGCATTCTCCAGTTTGCCTCCCTTAATTTTGATGCTTCTATCTGGGAAATTATACTGTCAATGGGATCAGGCGCAACCCTTTATTTAGGGACAAAAGACGCTTTAATGCCTGGACTGCCACTAATGGGGCTATTAAAAGAGTATGAGATTACCCATATTATTCTACCGCCATCAGCCCTGGCCGTTTTGCCCCTTGAAGAACTGCCAAAGTTAGGAACAATCATTGTCGGAGGAGAAGCTTGTTCAGAAGAATTGATCAAACAATGGGCTACGGGTCGAAATTTCTTTAATGCTTACGGGCCGACAGAAACCAGCGTTTGTGCCACAGTAGAAAAATGGACAGATGAGACAGAGAAAATAAACATTGGTCGTCCCATTGCTAACACACAAGTCTATATTTTAGACTCCCATTTACAACCTGTCCCGATTGGTGTCCCAGGAGAATTACACATTGGTGGTACGGGATTAGCACGAGGCTATTTGAACCGCCCAGAATTGACCGCCGAGAAGTTTATCTCTAACCCGTTTGTCTCCCTTGAGAAGGGGGGAGAGCAGCCGTCAAAATTGTATAAAACTGGAGATTTAGCCCGTTATTTACCTAATGGTAAGATTGAATACTTAGGACGTATTGACAATCAAGTAAAAATTCGCGGCTTCCGCATTGAATTGGGAGAAATTGAAGCCTTACTCAACCAAAATGAGTCGGTACAAGGAGCTTGTGTTATTGCTCGTGAAGATAATCCAGGTGATAAACGCTTATTTGCTTACCTTGTACCCCAACCCGAAATAATCCTCACAATTAACGAAATACGGCAATTTTTGAAAGCTAAGTTACCTGATTACATGGTTCCTAATGCTTTCGTTATCTTAGAAGCCTTACCCCTTACTCCCAATGGCAAAATAGACCGCCGTGCCTTACCTGCACCCGACTTACAGGGCAAAGGTGACTATATCGCTCCCCGTAACCCCATTGAGGAAAAACTAGCGCAGATTTGGGCTGAGATACTGAAATTAGAACGAATCAGTATTGAGGATAATTTCTTTGAATTAGGGGGACATTCCCTCTTAGCGACCCAGGTTATCTCTCGCTGTCAAGAAGCCTTTGAAATTGCTTTACCCCTACGTTATCTGTTTGAATCCCCAACCATTGCCCAGTTAAGTGCGGTGATTTTAAAAGAACTGCAAACTGGCTCAGGGCTAAAGCTTCCAGCCATAGTCCCCCTCAACCGACAGGATGACATCCCGCTCTCCTGGGCCCAAGAGCGTCTCTGGTTTGTCAATCAGTTAGAAGGGGACAGTGGAGCCTACACCGTTGATTTGACCATGCGTTTGCTAGGAAATCTCAATGTTAAAGCCCTAGAAAAAGCTTTTCAGGCAATTATTCAACGCCATGAACCTTTACGGACTCAGTTTAAACTCAAGGATAATAAGCCAATCCAGGCGATCGCCCCTAGCGTCAACTTTACGCTACCCATAATACAAAGCCAGCCTCTGCAAGTAGAGCAACTGTTGACAGAAGCGGCCTCTGAACCCTTTGATTTAGCCAATGGTTCAGTATTACGGGTCAAACTCTGGCAATTAGGGACGGATGAATATGTACTATTGTTAGCCATTCACCATATCGCGGCGGATGGTTGGTCGCTAGGGGTTTTAATTGATGAATTATCAGCCTTGTATCGCAGTTTCAGCACAGGAACAAAAGCCGATTTACCGACCTTACCGATCCAGTATGCAGACTTCGCGGTGTGGCAGCGTCAATGGTTAACCAATGAAGTATTAGAACGTCAATTAAGCTACTGGAAACAACAGTTAAAGGGAGTCCCCCTACTGCACCAACTTCCGAGCGATCGCCCCCGTCCAGCCATACAAACCTTTCGTGGTGGAACAGAAAAACTACAACTCGATAGCAAATTAACGCAACAGCTTAAAAAACTCAGTCAAGAGTCTGGTAGCACCCTCTTTATGACCTTACTGGCAGGTTTTGCTGTGTTGCTGTCTCGCTATAGTGGACAAACCGATTTAGTGATTGGTTCACCGATCGCCAACCGTAACCGCACCGAAATCGAAAAATTAATTGGCTTTTTTGTTAATAGCTTAGTCTTAAGGTTTGATCTATCCCAAGAGCCGACCTTTGAGGATTTTCTCGCGCAAGTCAAACAAACGACTCAAAACGCCTACGACCATCAGGACTTACCCTTCGAGATGTTAGTCGAAGAATTACAAATTGAACGACATTTAGACCGCAATCCTTTAATACAGATCGTTTTTGCCCTTCAGAATGCGCCAACAGAGCCTTGGGATTTGCCTGGGGTGAAAGTTGAAGACCTGGCATCGGGACTTGACTCAGTTCGAGTTGACCTAGAGGTTTATCTGTGGGATGTCCCCGAAGGATTGGGCGGTTTTTGCTCCTATAACAGGGATTTATTTGATCCAGCAACCATTGCCCGCATGATGACTCATTTTCAGGCGTTGTTAGCGGCCATTGTGGCAAATCCACAGCAACCAGTGGCCTTACTTCCCTTATTAACGCCCCCAGAACATCAACTGTTAGAGCAGTGGAATGAGACAAAAGCCGATTACTCCTACGACAAATGTATTCACCAATTGATTGAAGAACAAGCAGAACGCACCCCCAATGCGATCGCCGTAGTCTTTGAAAACCAACAATTGACCTATGCACAATTAAATAATCGGGCCAACCAATTGGCGCACTATTTACGTTCTCTAGGCGTAGAAACGGAGGTAATAGTCGGTTTATGTGTCGAACGCTCCCTAGAGATGATTGTCGCCTTAATCGGCATTCTTAAAGCAGGTGGGGCCTATCTACCCCTTGACCCCGAATATCCCCAAGCACGCCTACAATTTATGCTCTTTGATAGTCAAATCCCCTTACTGCTAACCCAAAGTTCACTTGTTGATAAACTGCCCAATCATCAAGCCCAAACAGTCTTTTTAGAGGAAATTTGGCAAGAAATAGCAGGATATAGCCAAGATAACCTGACGGCGAAAGTAACCTCCTCTAATTTGGCCAATGTGATTTATACCTCTGGTTCTACGGGTAAACCCAAAGGCGTGATGGTAGAACATCAAGGATTGTGCAATCTCGCTCAAGCTCAAATTGAAACCCTTGGTGTGCATCCCTCAAGTCGAGTGCTTCAGTTTGCTTCCTTTAGCTTTGATGCCTGTATTTCGGAAATTTTGATGGCTTTGGGAGCAGGAGCGACACTTTATCTGGGAACCAAAGAAGCGTTAATGCCTGGTTTACCCTTAATTGAGCGATTACGGGATCATGCCATCACCCACATTACGTTACCACCGTCGGCATTAGCGGTTCTACCCTGGGAAAATCTCCCCTCTCTGCAAACTATGATTGTTGCAGGGGAAGCCTGTTCTCCTGAGTTGGTGAAAAAATGGTCACAAGGACGAAATTTCTTTAATGGTTATGGCCCAACAGAGGGAAGTGTTTGTGCAACGATCGCAAAATGTACGCCTTTTGACGAAAAAATAACCATTGGTCGCCCGATTGCCAATGTGCAGGTTTATATTTTAGACCCTCATTTACAACCAGTTCCTATCGGAGTGGCAGGGGAATTACATATTGGCGGTGCGGGGTTAGCCAGGGGTTATCTGAATCGCCCAGAATTGACCGCCGAGAAGTTTATCTCTAACCCGTTTGTCTCCCTTGATCCCCCCCTAACCCCCCTTGATAAGGGGGGAGAACAGCCGTCAAAATTATACAAAACGGGAGATTTAGCCCGTTATTTACCCGATGGTCAGATTGAATATCTGGGACGGATTGACAATCAGGTTAAGGTGCGGGGTTTCCGTATTGAGTTAGGGGAAATTGAAGCCGTTTTGAGCCAACATCCCCTAGTACAAGAAGCGGTTGTGATTGCCCGTGCTGACCATCAGGGCGATAATACGTCCGCGACTGAACTTAATACGAACTTAGTCGGGTATTTGGTTCCTGCTCTCAAGAGTGAAGTTTTACCCGAACAGCTTGCCCAATGGCAGAGTGAATATGTGAGTGATTGGCAACAGCTTTATGAAGAATCCTATCGTCAATCCCAGTCTGCAACTGATGATCCCACCTTTAATATTAGTGGTTGGAATAGTAGTTATACGGGGCAAGCGATGACCGCCTCCGAAATGCGAGAATGGGTTGAGCATACCGTAAGCCGCATTCTGGTCGGAAAACCGCAACGAGTGTTAGAAATTGGTTGCGGAAGTGGCTTGTTGCTGTTTCCTGTGGCTAAACATTGTCAGGAATATTGGGGAGCCGACTATTCCTCTGCCACCATTGACAACCTAGAACGGTTATGCGGCACAATTGAGGGTTTAGAGGGGAAAGTAAGATTATTGCACCGAACAGCCGATAATTTGGCGGGGATTCCCCAAGCGGCTTTTGATACGGTGGTTATTAACTCCGTTGTTCAGTATTTCCCTAGTGTGGATTATCTGTTACAGGTTCTCGAAGGGGTCATGAAGGCGATCGCGGCTGAGGGAAAGATTTTCTTAGGTGATATTCGTAGTCTGCCCTTACTAGAGCCATACCATGCCGCCGTACAGTTAGCCCGCACCGAAGCCAATAAAACCCTTGAACAATGGCAAAAACAGGTAAATCAGAGTGTCGCCACCGAAGAAGAATTGCTCATTGAACCTCAGTTTTTTATCGCTCTTAAACAACGTTTTCCGCAAATTTCTTGGGTAGAGATCGCACCAAAACGGGGTCAAGCTGACAATGAGTTAACCCAATTTCGCTATGATGTGACCTTACATTTGGGTAAGGATGTTCAAAGAACGGTTATTCCTTGGTTGAATTGGCAACGAGATGGGTTTTCCTTAGCAAAACTGCAAGATCAACTGAAACTGGAACAGCCAGAATGGTTAGGCATCAGGGATGTCCCCAATCAACGAGTACAAGAAGCCCTACAAATTTTAGACTGGTTAGAAAATCCGCCGGTCGTTTCGACGGTGGGAGAATTGCGGCAATTGTTAAAAGAAAAACCCAGGATGGGGATTAATCCTGAGCAAATGTGGCAATTGGGAGAAAAATTCGGCTACACCGTTCACCTCAGTTGGTGGGAAGGGAGTCAAGACGGTTCTTTTGATCTGTTTTTCCATCGCCAGACTTCAATCCTAGAATCTGCAATGAGCGCAGTTGATGGCCAACCATACCCCAGTTTTTGGGATAATGAAACGGTTATTCCTAAATCCTGGACTGATTACACGAATAATCCTCTGTACGGTAAGTTAGTCCAGAAGCTAGTACCGCAGGTGCGAGAATTTGTCCAACAAAAGCTACCCAGTTATATGGTTCCCCAGGCTTTTGTCCTGCTCAATGCTCTGCCTTTGACTCCCAATGGCAAGATAGATCGGCGGGCTTTACCGACACCTGATACAGCTACGCGCAATCTGGCCACGAGCTTTTTGGCACCGCGTACCCCCATTGAAGCTCAAATGTCCGAAATTTGGAGTGAAGTTTTGGGATTGGAACGGATTGGCATTAAGGATAATTTCTTTGAACTTGGAGGACATTCTTTGTTAGCGACTCAGGTTATCTCCCGTTCCCGCGATCTTTTCTCGGTGGAATTGTCTTTACAAAATTTGCTAGAATACCCAACGATCGCTAATTTAGCCCAAATTATTGAACTTCTTGCCGTTGCCCAGCAGGGACAACCAGCGATTACTGAAACCTTAGAAGATTATGAGGAGGGTGAATTATGAAAACAGTTGAATTTTTAGCTCATCTCAACGGGTTAGGGATTAAAATTTGGGTTGAAAATGATAAGCTCCGCTATCGTTCACCCCAGGGAATAATGACGACCGAACTTTTAGAACAGTTAAAGGAGCATAAAGCGGAATTAATCACTTTTTTGCGCCAACAAGCTGAAGAGTTAAGTCAAGCAGATGTCTATGATGTTGTCATTTGTGGCGGTGGTTTAGCGGGTTTAACCCTAGCAAGACAGTTAAAACTGCAAAAGCCAAATATTTCGGTCGTTGTTCTCGATAAGATGGCTCGTCCCTTACCAGAAGCAAGTTTTAAGGTGGGAGAATCAACGGTTGAAGTGGGAGCTTTTTATTTAGCCAATACGCTTCAGTTAACTGATTATTTTGAAGAGCAACATTTAGTTAAATTGGGATTGCGATATTTCTTTAACAATGCTGCTCCTAATTTTCAAGATCGACCCGAACTAGGTTTATCAGAGTTTCATCTTCCTAATTCCTATCAAATTGATCGGGGTAAATTAGAAAACGATTTACGTGCCTTTAATGAAGAAAAAGGCGTAGAATTACGGGAAAATTGTGCGGTTAATGAGATTGAACTTGCGGTTGGGTTACAGCAACATCATAAAATTGTTTATACTCAAGGCCAAGGCGATAATAAAAAAACTCACTTCATTCAAGCCAAATGGGTCGTTGATGCAATGGGTCGCCGTCGTTTTCTGCAAAGAAAATTAGGCTTAGATAAACCTAATAATGATCAATTTGGTGCTGTTTGGTTTCGGGTTGAGGGTCGCTTTGATATCAGCGATTTCGTCCCTAGTAGTGAAGAAAAATGGCATAATCGCGTTCCAAATAAAAACCGTTACTATTCTACCAATCATTTATGCGGTGAAGGTTACTGGGTTTGGACAATTCCTCTAGCCACTGGTCATACCAGTATTGGTATTGTCGCTCGTCAAGATATTCATCCTTTGGAGAATTATTATAACTACGAACTGGCTTACCAATGGTTAGAGAAAAATGAGCCGATTTTGGCTTTTCACTTAGCCGATAAAAAACCAGAAGACTTTCGGAAAATGCCCAAATATAGCTACTCATCTAAACAAGTATTTTCCCACAATCGTTGGGCTTGTGTGGGTGAAGCAGGGACATTTCCCGATCCTTTTTATTCTCCAGGGACAGATAATATTGGTTTTGGAAATTCCTTAACAACCCAGTTGATTACGCTTGATCTAGAAGGTAAACTTACCCAGGAAAAAGTTCAAGATGCTAACTACTTTTATCTAAGTTACAGCGATGGGGTAACGTTTAATATTCAAAATGCCTACAATTGTCTAGGTAATGGTATAGTGATGGCAACAAAATTCATCTGGGATACGTTGTCAGGTTGGACATTTAGTGGTTTGATGATGTTTAATTCGATCTACCTTGACCAAGCATTTAGAACGAAAGTTCAACAGATCAATAGCAAATTTTTCCCCCTTTCCTATCGAATGCAACAGTTATTTAAGGATTGGGCGAATCAATCTTTACATCGGGTTAATTTTGAATTTATTGACTATTTAGCAATTCCTTTTGTTGATGAACTGCGATCGCGGAATTTAAAATATAACCAAACCGAGTCGGAAATTATTGAAGATTATCTCAGTAGCTTAACATTATTGGAGGAAGTGGCACAGGTTATGTTTCACTTAGCTCTAGAAGATACCATGCCAGAGATATTAGCAAAAGTTAGCTCTCATTCTTGGTTAAATGCTTGGGCAATTAGTCTAGATGCTAGTAAATGGGAGGCTGATGGACTTTTTAATCCTAAGAGCGAACCCTGCAATTTAAGTACAATTAAACAACAACTTTGGGAGGCAATTGGTAAGTGAAAGTAGTAGAATTTTTATCTTATTTGAAGGGTTTAGAGATTAAACTTTGGCTTGAAGAAGAAAAACTCCGTTATCAAGCTCCCAAGGGGGCCATGACGACGGAAATTAAAGCGGCGATCGCGGCTCAAAAAACTGAAATTCTGGACTTTTTAAAAGCAGCACAAATCCCTACTAATACTGTTGAGTTAGAGATTATTCCTGTGTCACGGGATCAGGACTTACCCCTTTCTTTTGCTCAACAGCGACTCTGGTTTTTACACCAACTTTCCCCCGATAGTCATTCCTATAATTTGTTGGAAGCTCTACGGTTAGAAGGAACCCTGAATCTGTTTGCTTTAGAACAAAGTCTCAGTGAACTGATTCGCCGTCACGAAGTTTTAAGAACCACTTTTCCGATGGTAGAAGGGCAACCGATTCAGCGCATTGCTCCCCCTTCCCTCGTCAGTTTACCCCTTCAAGATTTACAGGATTTATCAACAGAAAAACAAACAGAGCGTCTGCGGGAAATTGCGATCGCCCTCTCGTTAAAACCCTTCGATCTGGCGGGGGAACCGTTGGCACAATTTACCTTGTTTAAACTGAGTTCCCAGGAGTATGTGTTGCTATTGAAGATGCACCATATTATTTACGATGGTTGGTCTTTGAGCATCTTTTTCGGTGAATTATCTCAACTTTATGCGGCCTTTGTCCAGGGTTTGCCTTCCCCTCTCGCTGAATTATCTATCCAGTACGCCGATTTTGCTGTGTGGCAACGTCAATGGCTCACAGGTGAAGTCTTGGAGCGTCAACTTAATTACTGGCGAGAACAGTTGACAGATGCGCCGACTATCTTAGAACTGCCGACGGATTATCCCCGTCCCCCCATTCCTAGTTTCCGAGGTGATGGGACGGTTTTTCGACTGGATCGAGGTTTAACCCAACGTCTCAAACAGTTGAGCCAGGAGTCGGGGACAACCCTATTTATGACTTTACTGGCGGCTTTTTTTGTTCTAATTTCTCGTTATAGTGGTCAATTAGATCTGTTGGTGGGTTCTCCGATCGCTAATCGGAATAGTTCCGCGATCGAGAAATTGATGGGCTTTTTTGCGAATACTTTGGCTTTAAGGGGCGATCTATCGGGAAATCCCAGTTTTCTGGCGTTATTAGAGCGAGTAAAGCAAACGACCCTATCAGCCTATGCTCATCAAGATTTGCCCTTTGAAATGTTAGTAGAAAGGTTACAATTAGACCGTGATTTAAGCCGTAATCCTTTGGTACAGGTGATGTTTTCTCTGCAAAATACTCCCCAATCAGAGGGCAGTTTGTCGGGCTTAAAAATCGAGAATTTGCCTTTACCGATTGATACTAAAGCTCGATTTGATTTAGAAGTCAATTTTTGGGAAGTTTCTGATAGTTTAGAGGCAGCTTGGTGCTATAGCACGGATTTATTTGCTGCTGGCACTATTACCCAAATGGGGCAACATTTTCAAAATCTCTTAACCGCGATCGCTGCTAATCCCAGCCTCGGAATTTTTGAGTTACGGATGTTGAGTGATGCAGAACGTCATCAACTGTTGACATCGTGGAACGAAACTCAAACAGATTATCCCCAAAATCAATGTATTTATCAATTATTTGAAGAACAGGTAAAACACAACCCCGACTCTATAGCAGTAGTTTTTGAAGGTCAACAATTAACCTATTCAGAATTAAATAGTCGTGCTAATCAATTGGCCCATTACCTAAAATCTTTAGGGGTAGAAACTGACGAGCTAGTAGCGATTTGTGTTGAACGTTCTTTAGAAATGATTGTGGGATTGTTAGGGATATTAAAAGCAGGAGTGGCTTATGTTCCCATTGACCCAGATTATCCTGCTGAACGCATTAGCTTTATACTCCAAGATACCCAAGTTAAAATACTGTTAACCTGCGAATCTTTAGAGTCTTCCTTGCCAAATCATCAGGGCATTGTTGTCTGTTTAGACAAAGATTGGCAACAAATTAATCAGGCAAGTCTGGAGAATCTTAACAGCGCGATTTCTGCGGATAATTTAGCCTACGTCATTTATACTTCTGGTTCGACGGGAACACCCAAGGGGGTTGTCGTCACTCATCAAGCAGTTAATCACCTGGTATTAAATACCAATTACATCCAGTTCACTCCTGATGACTGCGTTGTTCAAGCGTCTAATATTGCTTTTGATGCCGCCACTTTTGAGATTTGGGGAGCTTTGCTGAACGGAGCGAAGATTATTATTCTTGCTAAATCAGTTTTGCTTTCACCCCAAGAATTGGCACTAAGCTTAAAGGAAAATCGGATTAGTGTCTTATTTTTAACGACAGCCCTGTTCAATCAGTTAGCCAATTTAGTTCCGCAAGCTTTTAGTGACTTACGATGCTTACTGTTTGGGGGGGAAGCAGTTGAGCCAAAATGGGTACAAGAGGTACGAGCAAAAGGTGCGCCACAAAGGTTGCTTCATGTCTATGGGCCAACGGAAAATACGACGTTTTCTTCTTGGTATTTAGTGGAGGACTTACCCGCTACAGCAACAATGATTCCCATTGGTAAGGCGATCGCCAATACCCAAATCTATTTGCTGGATAAAAATCTGCAACCTGTTCCCATTGGTGTGGTAGGAGAATTGCATATTGGTGGTGCAGGATTAGCCAGAGGTTATCTTAACCGTCCCGAATTAACCCAAGAAAAATTTATTCCTAATCCTTTTAGTAATTACCCAGATTCTCGTCTTTATAAAACGGGAGACTTAGCTCGTTATTTACCTGATGGTAATATTGAATATATCGGGCGGATTGACAATCAGGTAAAAATTCGTGGATTCCGTATTGAATTGGGGGAAATTGAGGCTGTAATCGGTCAAAATGAAGATGTACAGTCGGCTTGTGTGATTGTTCGTGAAGACAATCCAGGAGACAAGCGGTTAATTGCCTACATTGTGCCAAAACCAGGGGTGACAATCACAAGTGGCGATTTCCGTCAGTTCCTGACCCATAAATTGCCTGGCTATATGGTTCCGAGTGCTTTTGTGATGCTGGAATTTTTGCCCTTAACAGCTAACGGAAAAATTGATCGCCGTGCGTTAAAGGCTCCTATTAACACCAGTGATTCAGACAGATTCATTGAGGCGCGTAGTCAGCTAGAATTAAGTCTAGTACAAATCTGGTCAAAAGTGTTAAAAATTGACAAAATTGGCGTTCGGGATAACTTTTTTGACCTTGGTGGTCACTCCCTTTTGGCTCCCTATTTAACGACCCAAATTAAGGAACAGTTTGGCAAAGAAATTGCCTTAACAGCACTGTTTCAAAACCCCACTATTGAACAGTTAGCGACCATTATCCAAACCGATTCAGATAACTCTAGTGAGTCTTGTTTAGTCCCCATTCAACCCAATGGTTCCAAGCCACCTTTTTTCTGTGTTCCAGGGGCTGGAGGACGACCCTTTTATTTTTACCATCTAGGACGTTATTTAGGAAAAGATCAGCCTTTTTATAGTTTTGAAAACGATCTCTATCAACAGTTTGGAGCAATCACTCAGATTGAGGTGATCGCTAGTATTTATATTCAAGCCATGCAAGACTTACAGCCCCAAGGCCCTTACTTTCTAGGAGGACACTCCTATGGAGGAAATGTGGTTTTTGAAATGGCTCAACAGTTGGTTAAACAGGGTGAAAAAGTGGCATTACTAGCCATAATTGATTCCTCAGCCCCAACTTATAAAGATAAGCAAATGTTGCTTGATTATATTAATTGGGATCATGCAAGATGGTTAGCGGAAGTAAGCAAAGGTATAGAAGTTTATTTAGATAAAACTGTAGATATTTCCTATGAAAATCTTCAATCATTGACTGTGGAGGAACAATTAAAATATGTTTTAAACTTTTTTAAAATGGCGAATATGCTTCCTCCTAATGCGAAAACTACGCAGCTTGAAAATATTGTACAAGCCTATAAAACTAGCTGTTTATGTTTAGTTGATTATCTCCCTAAACAAATTTATCCCAGCAAAATTACGATTCTACGCGCTAACGAGGATTTACCCGATGATCCCAATCGTGAGTTAGTTGCTGAGTGTTCTGAGGATTTATCCCTCGGCTGGAGTGAGTTTTCTACGGAAGCAGTGGATATTCATTTTGTACTGGGTAATCATGTTACAATTATGGTGGAACCCCATGTCCAGGTTTTAGCCGAAGAGCTAAAAGTTTGCCTTGAGCAGGCACGAGTAAACATTTAAGCCCCATACTGTGCTATTTTTTGGCTAATAGTTGAATAACCTGAGAGGCATGGAGGAGAACCATCTACTTAGTGTGGTGAGACGATTGAAGGCTTGTTCTGATTATCGTCCTAAAAGTCTTGAACTTTTTCTTCAGGATTTACTCGACAAGGATAAACCAACAGACTAAGCTCAGATTATTCGTTACAATTAAACTTACCACCAGCTAAAGATTTGAGGTGATTTCAATGGAACTTGACAACATTATTAAAAAGGTGACAGGTACTTATCTAGCTTCTGCTATTTTTGCTGTCATTATTCTGATTCTAACCCTCGGACAACCCTTTGTTATTTTTATGGGGATTGGGGCGATGGGGTTGGTTTCTATTTTGGGAGATGCGATCGCCGAATATGGGATTGAAGCCGTTCTGAATGCCCTTTATGTTGAGCGGAGCAAAAAAGAATCTCTGGAAACCCTATTTGCTGAAATTGATGGTTTACCTCTTACGAATGACCTCAAATTTAAAATTAAAAAACACTTGACTGATCATCAAAATCAGACAGTACAGCCAGACAAAACAGCGACCGAGCCAACGCCCGAAGTGCCTCAAACGGTTGTTATTGAAAATGTTTAGAATCTATTACCCCCTTTTCAAAGACGATGAGGGGGTAGTTAAAATTTTTGTCTGCTTAAGATAGCTATGTTAACTAAAAATCCTCAACAGTTAATCACTTATAAAAAAATTGCTATTTATGAGCAGAGCTATCAATTGCCTGTTTTTCAAAATAGACGTTTAAAAAATTTTCAGAAAACGATTAAGGAACGTCGAAAATTAATTCAAGAAGGAATTCGCTACTATTATTATTTTGGCAAGATCGTTAAACGAAAAGAAAAAATTACTCAACAGGAAATTTTTATTGAGACTCAGTTATTAGTTAAAGACTATAGTTTTTTAATTAATGGACTGGAAACCTATCAAGACAGTTATTATCATTTTTTGCTCAAACTCAGTGATAATCTCAAAGCTCTGTTCGCTCAAAAATATCAGGAGTTGAAAATCTTAGACTATGAACGGATTAAACTAGAAATTAAAAATAACAATAATCAAAAAATTCTTCATCAACTCAAGCTCGAAAAACAGGAAAATTTTCGGGCAATTGTGCTATTAGGCAAAACTTCATTTTTGATGTTGGAAAAGACCAAATTATTAGGGGAAGGTGTTAAAAAACTAGCGGAAGATACTCAAAAACAAAAGCAAATTGTGCAAGCAATTATTCAGGAACTCAAAATCTATGAAGAATTAAATCGTTATCAACTTAAATCTCAACGGGTTCGCCAAGAAATTGCTGATCTTGCCCAAAATGCGATCAATTTTGAAACCTATCTACAGAACTATTTTGCTCCTTTTCAATTACTGATAGAAGAAGTTATTAAGGTAGATCAAGAATTTTATGCAACGGTCGGAGAAATTAAATATCTGGTAGATAATATTTTTCAACCTCAACCTGATAGATTGGAAGTGGAAAATTCTGAAATAGCTTCTGAGTTTTTTCTCAATTTTATGGTGACAGGTTATGAGAAAGAAACGAGGTTAAAAGACACTTTTTTATATTCCCAATTGAGCGATCGCCTATGGAATGAAAGTGAATGGGCAGAACAATTTATTCCCCTAGAACAAACTATCAATAAATTATCCAACTATCTAGGAGAACAATTAGCTAATCAACAACAATTTATACCAAAAATTATACCGAAAAAACCCTTAGAAATAGTTGTCTCTCAATCCAATCAAAAAAATACTCAGAAATTTTATCCTCCAAAAAATTCTCAAAATAACCAGAATTTTCAAAATAGCTTAACTCAAGAATCGGCTGATCCTGATTACAATCAATTACAAGATTTGCTTAAAAATCATCAGTGGCAAATGGCCGATCGCCAAACCACTAAATTATTATTAAAAATTTTGGGGAAGACTTACTGGAATGAGGTTTATCCCGAAGATATTGCTCAATTTCCCTGTTCAGAACTCAAAAAAATTGATCAACTTTGGCTTCATTACAGCAATGGTCATTTCGGTTTTAGCATTCAACAAACTATTTGGTCTAGCCTCGGTGGTCTGGTAGATTATGAAACTAAAAAGAAACTCGGCGATCGCCTGGGCTGGCGTAAGGAAGGTCAGTGGCTCAATTATGAACAACTAAACTTTGAGCTTGAACCTAATGCCCCTTTGGGTCATTTACCCGTTCATTGGCTAATTTTTGAAGAAAATTGTTGTCACTCATCCTTCCCACTCTCTGACAGTCAAAAGTCCCTGGCTTGCTGGCGGGTCGGCCATTGGTTATTATGGCAACTTCATCTCGTTTTAACCAAAGTTCAAACTTGTGGAATTATCCCTTTGTCTGATTTTTAAAACTGTGATCGCCTATGGAGCCATTTGAAGAACTTCCTTCATACCTTTAATTAAAGCCTGATTATCCGCAGGAGTACCAATCGAAATTTTAAAACAATATTCATCTAAACCAGCTTGCAAACCACAATCCTGAACAAAAATTTGCTTGTCTTGAAGTGCTTGAACCAACTGTCTTGATGGAATCCCTAATGAATGGGTTCCAATAAACAAAAAGTTAGTGGATGATGGATATACAAAACAACCCAATTGCGCTAGATTCTTTGCCATAATTTCTCTTTCTTGACAGATTTTTTGAATATTGGAACTTACATAATCTATGTCTTTTAAAGCAACAATAGCAGCAGCAAGGGCGATCGCATTGACCGAAAATGGTTTGGCAACTCGATAAAGATAATCAATTATTGTTTCATTAGCAATACCATAACCTACCCTAAGTCCAGCCAAACCAAAACTTTTTGAAAAACTACGCAAAACGACCAAATTAGGATATTGATCAACTAGGTCTATTACCGTTTCTTGGCAGAATTCATAATAGCATTCATCCACAACTACAATGCAATCCACTTCATTAAGGATTTTGAGAATAATCTCTCGTGAGACATAATTAGCGGTAGGATTATTCGGATTAGCAATAAAAATAAGTTTTACTTCAGGGGTAACTTTCTGTAAAAGACTAGGAACGTCTAATCTAAAGTCATCTAATCTATTAACAAAAATTGGATTACCACCAACAATTTTCGTTGCGTATTGATAAACAAAAAACGTTGGAATCGGAATTAAAACATTCTCGCCGAATTTAACAAAAATCTTGAGCAATAATTCAATGATAGCATCTGAGCCATTTCCTACAAAAATTTGTTCCTTTCTACTATTAGTATAATTAGCGATTGCAGCCCGCAGAGAATGATGCAAAATTTCTGGATATCTGTTAACTGTCGTTGCGGCCTTGATCATTTCTTGGATGACGAGAGGAGACGGGCCATAGGGCAACTCACTTTTGTCCAAAAAAACGCCTCTGTCGTGATTCAATAAGTCAGCTTTAGGAGGATTTAATGCTCTAATATGTTCGTTGATTAGATGCTTCATTTTTAAAATTACCTCATGAAAATTTTGGGATTAATCGGACAAGAACTTGAACAAATTGAGATAAGTAAGTGGGCTTAATTAATTGTTAGAAGTGGAACAGGCTTCTAGCCTGTGGACAGGCAGGATTTGTACTGGGCAGTTCGACAGGCTCACTGTAAGACTTGTCGAAGTTGTTACTGAGCTTGTCAAAGTATGCCCATCCCACATTTTATATTTAATCACCCAGAAACGGGAGAAATTTTCCAAGTTGAATCTGGCAACAGTTCTAAAAACGTTTGATGATAATCAAATAAACTTTCTCGATGTCCCACACTAATAAAGGTTGTTTTTGTGCCTTTTAACTGCTGATATAAATTCTTTTCATTGATTAAATCCAAAGCACTAGTTGATTCATCTAAGATAACAAAATGAGGATGGGTCACTAATATTCGGGCAAAAGCCAAACGTTGTTGTTCCCCTAACGATAATATATTTTCCCAAGGGACTTCTTGATCAAAGCCTCCGACTCTGGTAAGCACATCTTGAAGATTCACTTGTTGTAGAACTTCACTGAGTTCTTGATCGCTCACTTGACGATCCACATTCGGATAAAGTAATTGTTCGCGTAATGTTCCGAGAATGATATATGGACGCTGAGGTAAAAAGAGGATTTCTTTTCCTGGTGGTCGTATTAAACGTCCAGTGCCTGAATTCCATAAACCAGCGATCGCTCTTAAAAGAGAACTTTTGCCCCGTCCACTCGGCCCAACAATTAATAAACCTTGTTCTGGTTTTACGTCCATTGTCAAGTTTTCAACGATTACTTTTTCATAATTAGGCGTTTGTAAGGTAACATGATCAAAAGCAATACGGTTTTCTTCAATGCTTTTAATCGTGCTTACACCCTCAACTTCCTGGGTAATCGTTTCTAATGTTTCTGAAAAATTTACTAAACGCTCAATATAACTAGAAAGTCTTCCTGAAGTGGCAAATTCAGCGATCAATGTCCCCAAAGCTGTGGCGAAAAGATTGGCAGCTAAACTAGCCTGATTTACCTGTCCAAAATCAATTTCATCTCTAATGTATAAAGGGGCGACGATTAAAAAGGGAAAAACGTTAATAATTGACTGATAGCCCCGATCAAAAAAATTCTTATTTCTTTCCCAATCAATTTTTCGTAAAGCACTTTGAATCAAAGCCCTAAATCGTTTTTTAAGAATATTAAATTCTTGATCTTCTCCCTGAAAAAAAGCAATAGATTCAGCATTATTACGAACATGGGTAACGGCATAATTATAATTAGCTTCAACTTCGAGTTCTTCTTGATTAATCTTATTAAATTGTTGGCTTAAATAAAAGGCAATCAAATTACCTATAGTGGTATAAACAATTAAAACTATGCCAATAACATGGGAAATCTGCCAGAGAATTACGAAAAAAACGACCATTTCCAACATCTTCTCAACACAAGTTGCAAAAAAACTGAGGGTTGTTTTGGCGATGGGTTTAATTTCTTGGGTTAGACGTTGATCAGGGTTGTCAATGGTTGAGTCAAAGTTAATTTTATAATAGGCACGATTGCTAAAATATTTCTGCAACGTATAGTTGTTAAGCCACTCATACCAGTCAATGGCGATTTTCTCCCTCACAAACTTAGAAAGTCCCGTTAAGAGAGTGATAAAAATAAAGCTAACAATCAAAATAGAAAGATTGTTAGTAAACCCAGATAAATCTTTCTCATCAATTACATTAACCAATTCACGCAAAACAAAACTATTGAAGGCATTAACAGCCACTAAACCGATGATTAATGACAGCAAAAGTATCAACATTCCCCAGGATTTAATAACCTCGGAAAAAACTCTACCATCTGCTTCCATTGGATACCAATAGGCTTCCAGCACTAACTTCAGCTTATTCCAAAATTCCAGAAAATTAAGCTTTGAATCAGAGTTTTTTTTCGCTTGCTTAGGAATAGATTGTGATTGCATAGTTATAAATTAAGTAAAGGAATTTTTCCAATAGGTTAGTTGATTAAATTACAGATCAGCAAGCAAAACCTTGCTTTAGGTTTCAGGTTGATTAAAATGCTCTTGTATGGATTTTTTAAGTTGATCAGCCAAAACTTTGACATTGGGTTCATAGAGCATTTGTCCATGATTTCCTGGTACGGAAACCACCTGCACAGGTTTGTTACTATAGGGTTGCCATCCCCAATCGGATTGCTCGTAATGGGACATAGCTTGATGTTCTTGCACCACGATTTCTTTGGCATCCTGGGCGCGAAATAAAACAATCGGGGCGGAAATTACAAAATTGGGTTGGTAAGCCGCATAATTAAGAGTAACTCGTTTCATCACCTCAAGATTAGTTTTGAGCAAAGATAGGGTAGAATGTTCGGGTAACACATTGTGACGATATAAAGCCTCCGCCGCAAGCTCCCAACGGTTTTGATCATCGGATCGGGCGGCCAGTTGCTCATAGTTAAGGCCCAAAGAAATCCCTTTAACCGCTTCAATTCGTTCAATCATATGCCAAATCCAATCTAGATCGCTTCTTTGGGTAATATGATCAGGGTTTGCCACCAGCCCCGCATCAAATATACCCAATAAACTGATCGTTTCTCCTTGTTGTTCTAGTTGGAAAGCCATTTCTAAGGCAACCGAACAGCCTGATGAGTATCCTATTAAAATATAAGGGCCTTTTGGTTGTTTTTGTCGTAAGGTTTCAATGAGGGAACTAGCATGATCTTCTACTGAAATTGGGAGGGGATGAGAACCATCTCTGCCTGGTGTTTCTAGTCCATAAACAGGATGTTCATCGGCAAAATTTATGGCTAAATCGCGAAAATAGAAGGCGTGTCCATTCGACCCAGCTACACAAAATATTGGTATTTTTTGTCCCGAAGGTTGCAATACTAATAAGTCGGAAATGAATTCTTGTACCTCAACTTGAGACAGTTGTTGCGCCAATTGAGCAACGGTGGGATTCTGAAACAAACTGGTTAAAGATAGTTCCTGATTAAAGCTTTTTTGAATCTGATTTAGGAGTTTAATCGCTAGTATTGAATGTCCGCCCAAATCAAAAAAGTTATCATGAATGCTAATTTTTTCACATTGAAGCATTAAAGACCAAATTTCAGTTAATTGTTGTTCAATTGTGTTACGAGGAGCTTCATATAGATTTTTGGATTCATGATTAGGAAGCGGTAAAGCTTGACGATCAATTTTGCCATTGGGGGTTAACGGAAATTCATCTAACCTGATAATTTGGTTAGGAATCATATAATCAGGTAAATAAGTTTTGAGGTGTTGTTTTAATTGTTGAGGAAGATCATCAACTTGTTCGCCTGTAACATAGGCCACTAATTGCTGATTATTTTCGGTTTTATGTAAGTTAACAATTGCTTCTTTAACAGCAGGATATTCCACTAAAATTGACTCAATTTCTCCTAATTCAATGCGAAAACCTCGCAATTTTATTTGATGATCAATCCGTCCCAAAAATTCAATATTACCATCATTTCCCCATTTTGCTAAATCTCCTGTTTTATAAATTCGTTCTATTTTTCCGAATAAATTAACTTCAATAAATTTCTCATCTGTTAAGTCAGGACGATTCAAATAGGCGATCGCCAACCCAACTCCTGCAATACATAACTCACCTGGAATACCAACAGGAACAGGTTGAAGGTATTGATCTAAAATATAAATTCTGGTGTTACTGATGGGTTTTCCAATCGGAATAGTTATTGCTGTTTTCAGTAATTTCTCGACCAAATACCAAGAAGAAAAGGTTGTATTTTCTGTTGGCCCATAGACGTGCAGTAAGTTCTGCGGTGAACCTTTGTCTAAGACTTCTTGTACCCATTTAGGATCAACCGCTTCCCCACCAAATAATAGATAACGAAGAGAACTAAAGGTTTCTGGAACTAATGAGGCCAACTGATTGAATAAAGCCGTTGTTAAGAATAAGACACTAACTTTTTGAGATTGAAGACTAGCGGCAAATTTTGATGGCGAAAGCAGTATAGATTTAGGGATAATAACGAGCTTTGCTCCATTCAGTAATGCGCTCCAAATTTCAAACGTCGCAGCATCAAAAGCAATATTTGCGGCTTGAGCAACTCTGTCTTCAGGAGTTATTTGTATGTAGTTAGTTTTTAATACTAAGCGATTGATCGCTTGATGATTTACCGCAACTCCTTTTGGTTTTCCTGTTGAACCAGATGTATAAATGATATAAGCTAAATCATTCGGCTGATTTTCGATACCTAAGTTCTCCTTTGATCCGAGTTCAAAATCACATTCATCTAAGCAAATTAGATGGTCAAGGTTCTTACCTTGGGATGACAAAAATTTATCTTGAATAATACTTTGTGTTAATAAAATTGAAAGTTCACTATCGCTAATGATATAATCTATTCGTGATTCAGGATAGTTCGGGTCAATGGGAACATAAGTGGAGCCTAATTTAAGAATACCTAATAACCCGATAATCATTTCTAAAGAAGGCTCGATACAAATACCAATTAAGCTATTGGGTTCAATCTGATAGTTTTCTCGTAAATAATGAGCTAACTGATTAGCTTTTTGATTGAGTTCTTGATAAGTTAAATTTTGTTTTTCAAAGACTAAGGCTATGGTGTTGGGATGGCTTTTGACTTGTTCTTCAAATAAATTAACTAAAGTTTTATCTTGAGGATAATTCGTATTCGTTTGATTCCACAGTTCTAATTGTTTTTGGTTAGCTTTTGTTAGCCAAGATAGGCTATAAATTTTTTGCTGTGGGTTAGTGACAATTTGTTGTAACAAAACTTCCCAATGTTCTGCCATTCTTTGAATGGTCGTTGTTTCAAATAGATCAGTTGCATATTCCCATATACAATTTAATTGACCATCCGATTCTAAAGCTAAAAGGGATAAATCAAACTTAGCAAAGGGATAACTTGAGTCTAACCATTCAATTTTTAATTCTGGTAAATCGAGAGCTTCACTGTCATTATTTTCTACCGCAAATATGACTTGAAAAATAGGATTATAGCTAAGGCTACGAACAGGCTTTAATTGTTCGACAAGAAACTCAAAAGGAATATCCTGATGCTGATAAGCTTCTAAACAAGTTTGACGAGTTTGCTGTAAAAATTCTTGAAAACTTTGCTCTGGTTTAATTTGATTTCGTAGCACTAAAGTATTGGCAAAAAAGCCGATTAATCCTTCGGTTTGACGGTGAGGACGATTGGCAATGGGGGAACCAATACATAAATCATTTTGTCGGCTATAACGAGAGAGTAAAAGATTAAAAACCGCCAATAAAAGCATATATAAACTGACCCCTTCTTGTTGACTGAGACTGTTTAATTGCTCAGTTAATTCAGGGGTTAAAGTATAACTATAATGAGCACCTTTATAACTTTGTATTGGAGGACGAGGATGATCAGTGGGTAATTCTAATCGTGGTGGTGCGTCTTTTAGTTGTTTTTTCCAATAGTTAATCTGAGTTTCTAATATCTCTCCCTGTAACCAATTTCGTTGCCAAGTTGCAAAGTCACTATATTGAATTGGTAAGGGTTCAAGGGTTGGTTTTTGTCCCTGGGAAAAGGCAAGATAAGCATGGCGTAATTCACGAATAAAGATAAGCTGTCATCAGTTTAACTTGCAATAATACTTGAGCCCTTGTTTTTGATTTTACGTCCCCAACATATTGTCAATCCACCTTCATTAAGAAGTTTAT
>Ga0208854_1000003_pt1 | contig 48246 bp, 55 predicted proteins | sample LakMenEpi30Nov11_FD_150748 | JGI IMG/M metagenome (GOLD analysis project Ga0208854, IMG submission 150748) | Freshwater microbial communities from Lake Mendota, WI - 30NOV2011 deep hole epilimnion (SPAdes) | ecosystem: Environmental > Aquatic > Freshwater > Lake > Epilimnion/Euphotic zone ...
GGGCCGTTAGATTAGTTGTCGGCTGGGTTGATGGGTTTGCAACCGTTGGACTAGGTAATTCACTGAGTTGGTTAATACTGAGCGGAGATGGGTAGGCTCCATCTAATCGCAGAGAAGGGTTCGCCGTTGGAACAGAAGCGGTTGGCACGGCGGTGGCGATCGTAGTAGCGGGGCTAGAAGTTGCTTGTAACGAGGAAAACTGACTGACTGTTAACAGCAGATTGGCCAACAAGAAGCAAAAAAGACCACTGATTCCCCAGGGTGTGAGCAGCCCTTTTCCCATTGCCAGCAGCGATCGCCCTGCGGTTTCCGGTTGAGTCGAACAAGAAGCAGAGGCAGAAAGAAAATTAAAGTCAATTGTATCTGTGGTCTGAATTTCCTCCTCTGAGTAAGCGAGATTCTCCTGCCGAGGCAGATGCAATAAGCTTGATGTTGTTTGAGAATAACCATCCTTGTCTTCATCTGGTCGCACTAACTCGGCGTGAAAGAACCTCTGTTCTTCCGTGATGGAATCTGGGCTGGGAGAAGAGGGGTTAGAATAACTCATCGAAGGGCTAGAATCGAAAGCAATATTGGAATACTTAGCTGCCCCAGTATCTTAGCCCAGTTTTGGAAAATCCGCATAGTACCAACTATAAAAAAAGCCCCAACAATTGGGGCCATTGGAGTGTTCACAAGAGAGGTTAGAAAAAGTTGATCAAGGGTTTTGAGTCCGGCCACTCATTTATTCTGATTGAGCTACATTGGGCAAGACACCAACCTTAACCTTGAGGGTTAGATCTTTGCCATCACGGGAAACCTGGAGCGGCAACTCAGAACCGATCGCCGTATTTTCAACCAAGTCCTGAACCTGATTAGGAGATTTAATGCTTTGTCCGTTAACGCCTTGGATCACATCTCCCGATTGCACCCCAGCTAGATCGGCAGGCGAATTAGGGAGCACTTTCATGATGACAACGCCTTGATCCGCTTTCAGGGTTACACCATTACTTTCCTGAAGTTTTTGCTTTAATTCTGGGGTAACTTCTACCATCTGAATCCCTAGAAAAGGATGTTCTACTTTACCCTTGGCAATAATTTGCTTAGAAATTTGTTGGGCTTTTTGGATCGGAATGGCAAACCCAATTCCTTGAGCATTTTGAATAATAGCGGTGTTCATGCCAATGACTTCACCGTTGGCGTTAAGAAGGGGGCCACCAGAATTGCCTGGGTTAATAGCCGCATCAGTTTGAATAAATTCTACTCGTTTATCCCCTACACCAATTTGGGAGCTACTCCGACCCGTAGCACTTACAATTCCCGTGGTGACAGTGTTATCTAAACCGAGGGGATTGCCGATCGCAATGGCCCATTCGCCCACTTGTAATTGATTAGATTTCCCGACTTTAACAACAGGTAAATGATCAGCTTCAATTTTGACCACTGCGACATCCGTTGTCGGATCACTACCCAATACCCGTCCTTTGAGCGTGCGACCATCCTTGAGGGTGACAGTTACTTCGTCGGCTCCAGCCACCACATGGGCATTGGTTAAAATTTGACCATTATCACTGACGATAAAACCTGAACCTGTTCCCCGTTGAATTTGACTTTGGCCATGGGGAAAGCTCGGCACTTGGGAACCAAAAAAGTCTCGGAAAAAGGAGTCATTGGGCATTTCTGGAGCTTCGGTTTCCACTTTCCGTTCGGAGTTGATACGAACAACGGCGGGGCCAGTTTCCTTGACCACATCCACAACAAAGTTACTAGGGGCTGGAATACCGGCGATCGCGGCTGGAGTTTCTACCGCAGACTGAGGGGCAAGCATCGCACTTTTCGACAGGTGGGCAAACCCTTGAGGATTACTAACAGCATAGGTTCCGCCAATTCCCATGCCCATGCCCAGTAAGACCAAACCCAGATAGGCGATCGGTTTCTTCGACGGTTTAGGGTTAGAAGGAGAAGAATGATTTACGCTATAGTCTCTCATAATGATTTCACCAAAGTTAAAGTCCAGAGGAAAGGAGGAAAAAAGTCAGCCCGATGAGGAGCAATAGGGAAAACGGTTTTGGGCTGACAATTCCTAATATAGGAGTCGTGTTTGACTTTCCTGTGTCAGGGGGATGAAGTTTTGGTGACAAGATAATGGGAAAATGCTGTTTGGGAATATACCTATCTGACTTCTATGCTGTCTAAAGATACACTCTTTGCTTTATCACTCTTTCCCTATCTAGGATTTTTGTGGTTTCTGACCCGCTCAAAACAGGCTCCTCGGCTTGTTCTGTTTGGCTTTTATTTTTTATTGGTGTTTGTGGCTGTCACCATTCCCGCCGGAATTTACGCCAAGATTCACTATGGGGAAATGTTGGCCAATGTGGATTGGCTTCACGGGAGCGCGGAATCTTTATTAACGATCTCTAATATTATTGTGGTACTTGGCTTTTCCCAGGCGATCGCCCAATATCCCAAAAAGTGAAAAACCAAAAGCGATCGCTGTTTCAATCCACAGATTTACGCCAATTGACGGAGCCGAGCAGCAGATTACAATAGGGAAAGTTAGCAATAATTTCATCTTAAACAAAATGAGTCCTCTAACGATTAAACTTGATCCCTTGACTTTATCGGATGAGCAGTTTTATCAACTGTGTCAGAATAATCGCGACTTACGTTTTGAGAGAACTTGCCGAGGAGATTTAATTATTATGCCCCCCACTGGCGGAGAAACGGGAAACCGAAATCTGGAAATTGCCTACCAGTTACAAGCCTGGAGCCGTAGTAATAAGCTGGGCATTGCCTTTGATTCTTCGACGGGGTTTAAGTTACCGAATGGTTCAGATAAATCGCCTGATGCGGCTTGGATTCTGTTGGAAAAATGGAATGGGTTAACGTTAAAACAGCAACAAGGTTTTTTGCCGCTTTGTCCTGATTTTGTGATTGAGTTACGGTCTAAAAGCGATAATTTAAAAGTGTTACAAGAAAAGATGCAGGAATATTTAGAGAATGGGACTCGATTGGGTTGGTTAATCAATCGTCAAGACCGACAAGTTGAGATTTATCGTCAGGGTCAAGAGGTAGAATTTTTGCAGAATCCTAACAATTTATCGGGAGAAGATATATTACCGAGTTTTGTTTTGGATTTAGGGCCGATTTGGTAGGTTTAAATTGCGTCTAACCTGAAGACAGGCTGTAATCGCATCGTTAATATTGGTAATGCTGGTCTGAAAAAGTATTTAACTGCTATGATTTACACAAATTGACAGGGCAGAACAATAGACTATAATGAAGGGAGTTAGCAATAATTGTGTCTTGAATAGAATGAGTCCTCTAACGATTAAGCTTGATCCCTTAACTTTATCGAATGAGCAGTTTTATCAACTGTGTCAAAATAATCGCGACTTACGTTTTGAGAGAACTTGTCGGGGAGATTTAGTAATTATGCCACCTACGGGCGGGGAAACGGGAGAACGCAACTCTGAAATTAATTATCAATTAAGATATTGGAATAAACAATCTAAACGGGGTAAGGTATTCGATTCTTCGACAGGGTTTAAGTTACCCAATGGTTCGGATAAATCCCCTGATGCGGCTTGGGTTCCTTTGGAGAAATGGAATAATTTGACGTTAAAACAGCAACAAGGTTTTTTACCCCTTTGTCCTGATTTTGTGATTGAGTTACGGTCTAAAAGCGATAATTTAAAAGTGTTGCAAGAAAAGATGCGGGAATATTTGGAAAATGGGACTCGATTGGGTTGGTTAATTAATCGTCAAGACCGACAAATTGAGGTTTATCATCAGGGTCAAGGGGTAGAAGTTTTGGAGAATCCTAATAGTTTATCAGGAGAAGATATATTACCGAGTTTTGTTTTGGATTTAGAGCCAATTTGGTAGTTTTAAATCGCGTCTAACCTGAAGACAGGCAATAATAGCATCTTGAATATTGGCTAAGGCTTGATCTTGGTTTCGCCTTGAGGGATTTGCACTGATTGACGGAGCGGATCAATAGATTATAATGAGGGCAGTTAGCAATAATTCCCGCTTAAACAGAATGAGTACTCTAACGATTAAGCTTGATCCCTTGACTTTATCGGATAAGCAGTTTTATCAACTGTGTCAGAATAATCGTGACTTACGTTTTGAAAGAAATCGTCAGGGAGATTTAATGATTATGCCGCCAACAGGTGGAGAAACAGGCAATCGCAATGCCAAAATTATCGTTAAATTAGGAATTTGGACAGAACAAAACGGAACAGGAATATTTTTTGATTCTTCGACAGGGTTTAAATTGCCTAACGGTGCAGATAAATCCCCTGATGCTGCCTGGATTGCGTTAGAAAAATGGAATACTTTGACGATTGAGCAACGTCAAGGCTTTGTTCCCCTTTGCCCAGATTTTGTGATTGAGTTACGGTCTAAAAGCGATAATTTAAAGGTGTTACAAGAAAAAATGCAGGAATATTTAGAAAATGGGACTCGATTGGGTTGGTTAATTAATCGTCAAGACCGACAAGTTGAGATTTATCGCCAGGGTCAAGGGGTGGAAGTTTTGGAGAATCCGAGTAGTTTGTCGGGAGAGAATATATTACCGAGTTTTGTTTTGGATTTAGTGCCGATTTGGTAGGTTTAAATCGCGTCTAACCTGAAGACAGGCAATAATGGCATCTTGAATATTGGCTAAGGCTTAATCTTTGGTTTCGCCTTGAGGGATTTGCACTGATTGACGGAGCGGATCAATAGATTATAATGAGGGAAGTTAGCAATAATTCCGTCTTAAATAGAATGAGTACTCTAACGATTAAGCTTGATCCCTTGACTTTATCGGATAAGCAGTTTTATCAACTGTGTCAGAATAATCGTGACTTGCGTTTTGAGAGAACTTGCCAAGGAGATTTAATGATTATGCCGCCAACAGGTGGAGAAACCAGTAATCGAAATCTGGAAATAGCTTATCAACTACAAGCCTGGAGTCGCAGTAATAAACTCGGTGTTGCTTTTGATTCTTCAGGAGGGTTTAAACTTCCAAATGGTTCGGATAAATCCCCTGATGCGGCTTGGATTCCTTTAGAAAGATGGAATAGTTTAACGTTAAAACAGCAACAAGGTTTTTTGCCGCTTTGTCCTGATTTTGTGATTGAATTACGGTCTAAAAGCGATGATTTAAAAATATTGCAAGAAAAGATGCGGGAATATTTGGAAAATGAGACTCGATTGGGTTGGTTAATTAATCGTCAAGACCGACGAGTTGAGATTTATCGCCAGGGTCAAGGGGTGGAAGTTTTAGAGAATCCTAGTAGTTTATCGGGAGAGGATATATTACCGAGTTTTGTTTTGGATTTAGTGCCGATTTGGTAATTTGGAGAGGGCGATTAGCAATCAGTTAGAATAGAGCAAAATAGCTCTATCTTTTTTATTTATATCATTTTTACAAATTCCTGTACTGTCAATCCAGCCGTGCGAATAAGAGAACGCAATGTTCCTTTGGCGACTTCACGATGATCGGGAATAGATAGGGTTGCGATTTCATCGTCTTTAGCCATAATCATGTGACTAGAACTTTGACGGACAAATTGCCAGCCCAGTTTTTCAAAGACACGGACTACTTCGCGTCCACTTAGAACGGGTAATGTTGATGCCATGACTATGCTAGTACTTCGATTTGTTTAGTTTCTACTGTCAATGGCAAACCTCGCTCGGCTCTAACCTGAAGACAAGCTGCGATCGCGTCTTCAATATTTTCTAGAGCTTGGTCTTTGGTTTCTCCTTGACTGACACAGCCAGGGATACTGGGGCATTCAACAATCCAAACGCCATCTTCATCTCGATCAATGGTTATGTTAAATTTCATAGATAAATATAATTTACAATTGGATTACTCTCATTGTACAATCGTGAGCGTAATAAACTAGATTATAGCGAGTAATTGCAGAATATGGAATTAATTGATGAGTTGAAAACAATCTCTACTATTGTCTCGATTACCTCTCCAATTATCTCCATTCTTTCTTTATATTTTACAAGCCGATTTTGGTTTGCAACAAATAGACCGATAGTCTGTGCAAAGATTGCTACATACTCGTCAGGTGATCTGATGGAACATTATAATTTAATCATTCATAATTCAGGCAATCGACCTGCCACAAATATACGTCTGTATGCAGACAAAAATGATATAGAAAATATAATACTTAAAGACGGAAAAAATCACGAAATGTGGAAGAATGCCATTGAAAAATGTTTCTCTGAAGAAGGGACTATTCAATTACTTCTAAATGCGGAAAGCATTACTAATGCTTTTGGACATACTGGACAAGAGGGGGTTTTAATTTATAACTCCAGTTTGAAAATAAAAATAGAATATGAGGATATTGAAAAACTTCCCTACAAAAGACGATATACGAGTCATCAAATGCTTATTGTTAAGTCATCAAAAGATTTTGCAGGCACTTTTTTTCAATAAGTTATTAGACATTTTTATTAATAATAGCTAAATCCTTTTTAAAACTTTAATATGTTCTCTAAAAGAAATTATTTTATTATGACAGACACAAAAGCATCTCTAGAAATTCAAAATGAAATTCAAAATGAAATCAAAAGACTAGTTACCAAATATGGTTATAATGAGCAAGTTTTAAACGAGTTTGCTAGGTTTATTCTTTGTAGTAATCGGCTGTTAACATTGCCAGAAATAAAGCAAGCTATTTATAAATATTTTGATGTAAACAATACAAAAAGCTTGAGAAATTCCAGTAAATTTCGTATAAAAGTTAGTAGTTTAGGAAGCTTTGATTTAAGAAAAATAGAAGCATGGGAAACTTTATATCGTAATATAATAGGGATTTTGCCTCATGAAAAAAAAGAGATAGGTTATGGTTGTATAAATGGAATTAATATTTTTAAATATGATCTGCCTTGGAAAGTGTTTGGACTTGATCCTAAAATAGCAACTAAGGATGATATTCGATCTGCCTATCACAGTTTAAGTAAAATATATCATACAGATAATTCTAAGACTGGTGATGCAGCAATATTTAATCGTCTGACGATTTTTTATGAAAGTTTAACTGATAGACCCTAAAAGCAAAATTATTATGCCTTACAAAAAGCCTATTATCTATATTACTTCTTCGGAGTTATGCACGTTATTAAATATTACTCCCGAAGAACTATTAGAAATTGAGAATAAAATTGACAATGCTCCGAATAAGGAATGGGAACTTAAAAAAGATAATGACTATGAAATAGTTGTTAAATCAACAGGACTACGAAAGTACAGAGATTCTGGTGCTTACTGTATTGCACGTTATTTAGAAAACCAACTTTTAGAAAGAAATAAACACAAAGATTTTTGGACTCGTATTTTTGACGAAATAAAAAAATGGTTTATTCGTACAAAAGAGAAAATTGATCAGGCCTGTGTAAAAACAAGAATCTTAAATAATTGCTCTTCACTAATGAAAAGACGTGATAATTTTTTTATTTCTCAAATGGACATAGTGAGAATTTTTGAAACGAAATTAGACTATCTACAAAAAATTCATGAAGAGTGTCAGAAAATTTCAGATGACACTCCAACGACACTCATTAAAGGTAAAGATTACGATGTGTTTATCGATGAAGGTGGTTTTTATTATTCATTATCAGGCATACAAAAACTATCTTTAGCTTTTCATCAATCATTGACTCCTAAAAATCGTAAACAATGGTGTAAGGATGTCGGTTTAGTTATAGAAGAGCAAGTTGAGGATATTATCCGACGAATAAAAAAAAGAGATAAAAATATTCCGCTAGTTATGAATCGTGTTAGAGATAAACGTGATAAAAAAACTTGCCAAGTTACACGCAGAAAACAGGTTCGAGCATCCCAATTTAAACTAGCAGTTCATCATCTATACTCAAAAAATCAATATCCTCATTTAGCTGATTCTGAATCTAACTTAATTACTTTAACTGTTGAGGTACATGATCAATTTCATGATCATTTTATGAAGGGTAAAAATAAGCCATGTACGATTGATAACTTTATTGATTTCGTAAAGGATTATTATCCCGAAAATTCAGAAATTGTTATCTAGTTACAAGAACAAAAATTAAAACTAGGAGATCAAAAACCATTGGGTAAGAAAAAACCTCATGTTTTATATCTTCCTGGTAGTCAGTTCAAATAAAGTTTTTATAATCTTAAGTAGTTTTACTTTATTTTCTGTTGGACTAATGACTTTATTGATAAACAGCGATCATATTTTGTTCTGAGATATTAAGCAGCGATCGCATTTCTGTGGGGATTAAGCGGCGATCGCGTTTTTTCTGAATCGGGAAGAGGCGATCGCATTTTTTTATGGGGTGTTAAACAGCGATCACATTTTTTAATGGGGTGTTAAACAGCGATCGCGTTTTTTCTGAATCGGGAAGAGGCGATCGCATTTTTTTATGGGGTGTTAAACAGCGATCGCAGAATAGACCTTGACGCGAATAGTCGGGATGACTACACTGAAAATATCAGTAAAAATTACTGAACTCCTTACCGACACTCAACCAAGAGGCGCGAACTATATGGCAACCCAAGACAATGCCCAACATCAAGGCAAAAAAATCAGATTAACCGTTGATGTATCCCCCGAACTCAATCAAACCCTCGAACAATTAGCCGAAAACGCTCACTCAACCAAAAGTGAAATTCTGCGTCGGGCGATCGCCCTAATGACTGTTGCTGCTCAAGCCCACGAAAAAGGTCAAAAATTAGCATTGATAGCAGAAGATCAACCTGCAATGACAGAAATTATTGGTATTTAGTTTGGTCTTATTTAAGTCTCCTGAGTTTTCAATTGGGAGGCTTTAATCTATCGCATTAATATACACTTTTATTAAATGACCAATCCGTCTCCACCATCCAGTAATCAGCCTCAGCAAAGCTCAATTATTGATCTTAATCAAATTGCCAACCAAAGTAACTTAGAAGTTGATCTAAAAATTAAAACCCCTAAAAGTCGCTTTGACCAGATAGTTGAACTTGTTTCTTTGGTAATTATCCCTTTAATACTTCTCGTGGCTATTTTTTACTGTTTTCAAATCTTAACGTCTCCCCAAAGTTCTCCTGAAGACAAGAAAAATGCTCAATCAACTATCACCTTGATTATTGGCGGTGCAATCGGCTATTTTGTTGGCAGAACAACGGCTAATCAAACCTAACTTATCGACACAGGGAATGGGCAGCGATCGCATTCTGGTTTTACTGTGTTGGTAAAGGGTGATCGCATTTTAATTTTATTGTTTCCGTAAACTGCGATCGCATAATCTAGCGGGGAACATCAATAATCCGTTAAAATAAGAAACAGAGCATTCATCCCGATTATCTCTAATGGGAGCTTGAGCATTATGATAACGAATTTACAAGAAAAATTTTTAACCGACGAACAAGGTAATCGTATTGCAGTAGTTTTAGATATTGCGGTTTATGAAAAATTATTAGAGGACTTAGACGAATTTTATTGTGAAAAAGCCTATGAACAGTCCGTAAAAGAGACCGAACCAGAAATAGAGGCAGGTAATCATTTAACCCTAGAAGAATTCATTAAGCAAAGAGAAGAGGAATAAATTATGACCTACCAAATGATTATTCCTAATGCAGTCCAAAAACAAATTAAGAAACTACCTAAAGACATTCAAGACGATATTTTAGATTGTTTAATAAAACTTCAAATAAATCCTCGACCCAGTGGCTATTTAAAAATGAAAAACACAGAAGGTTATCGTATTCGTATGGGTGACTATCGCATTTTGTATGATATTGATGATCAAGCACAAAAAATAAAATTAAGAACAATAGGACATCGACGAGATATTTATAAATAGTTATTTTTAGAATTTCTAAGTGATCGCATTTTTTCCTGTAGTGGTAAGCGGCGATCATTTTTTTCTTGAGTTTTAGATGGCGATCGCAGAATCTAGCGGATCAAAGGATGGCTCTGATTCGTTATCTGTCCAGGGATGGTGGACATATTTAATAGGGAGTTAAGAAATGAAGAAATTGACTCTATTTTAGCCACTTTTTTTTTACGAAGTTACCCCAAATGCCCGCGACTGGCGTTAACTAATCGCAGAAAAAATCCGAACCAGTTACTCAACTTCAACGGGACTGTGTACCAACATAGAGTTTTTTTGATTCAACAACCTTCAGGCGGATGGTGCGGCCAAAAAGGGCATCACGAGCCCGCTCTTCAAGCTTGTTCAGGGGCGGCAGCTCACCATCGCCCATCAGCAAAAGGTTTACGGTTCCGTCCGTTGTTTCGGCATCAACCGACATGAGCCGATATCCAGAGCCTTCAAGCCATTCTTGGCCAAAGGCATAGGTTCGTGCAGAGATCTTGTTAGTGACAATTAGCTGATAACTAGTCACTGAGAGAGGAATCGCAATGATCAGTAAGGCCACTAAGGCGACTATCAACCCCCGGCGTTGTGCCCGCGCATCGAAGGGAGATAGGGCTACTTGACGAAATCCCATTGCCATAAAAACAAGCGATCCGGTGAGCAGGATAGCCACATAGTTGGTTACGAACAGCAGCAAGCTACCAGAGGCGAGATTGGGTTTCCCAAGGGCTAACAGAATTCCCACATTGGCCAGGGGAGGGACTAATGATACGGCAATGGCTACCCCCGGTAGTGTGTCCGAAACATCCCGACGCGACAGGGCAAAGGCTCCAGCTAAACCCGTGGCTAGTGCTGCCATGAGGTCGAGCAGATGCGGTGATGTGCGGATCATGATCTGTTGAATGGCTTCTGCTTTGGTAACCTGGGTGATCGGTAATGTCAGGACGAATCCCCCCCCTACCGCCATGGCAATCCCGGCCAAACTGACGAGCAGCGTGCTGATGATTTTGCGGCGATCGCCAATGCTGATGCTGAAGGCCAGTCCCATAATGGGCAACATCAACGGAGCGACAATCATGGCACCGATGACAACCGCCAACGAGTCGCCGAGAAGTCCAAATGTTGCAATACTGGAAGCGAGTACCAACAAACAGGCAAACTTAAAAAATTTGGGCCCTTGAAATCCTCGCTCAAATATTAATGTTTCGCTAACTCGTCTTACTTCTTCTACATCTACAGGGGCACCGTGCAAAACCTCAGCAAGCGTTTTGGCCATAGTTCATCAATCTCAATTTGTTTTATCGAGTAATCTATTTTGTTACTTGAAATTTATTGTAACAAAAATAGAGTATAAACTTAAGCGGGACAGCTTATCCTGAAAGGGTTTTAGCTTTTCTCTTACAGAATAAGCCTTACAGTTAGTTTCAGTAGGCAAGACCCAGAGCAAAATGTCCCGTGTTACCCTGCTACCGACAAAAAATATAAATAATTTTCAAGTGTTTCTTTTATCGTTACAATGCCTTTATTGTTACAATGATGGCTGTATTTCATCAGTAGTTTTAGATCAAGAGGCAAGCATGATCGGAGATATCATGATTCAGGCTTCTTAAGGATTTAGGAGAGTTTTTTGTCAAGAGGTTTACTTGGCTTTCTCCTGACCACGGGCTTTTGCTAAACGTCGTTTAAAGATAGCACCAAAACCGATCGCTGCACCTGATCCTAAAATCGTCAAAGGTTCGGGGACAGCAAAGTTCATATCTCCAATGCCGATGCCGTGATTACTAGGGTTTATTGCCGCAGAGCTACTCAATGCACCGGAAGCCTGGGTGAACTCAATATAAAGTTCATCGATATTACCGCCAAAGGAAAAAGTGACATTTCCATTATTTGAGTTATCATTATTTACCGATTTAGTTCCATCTATAACCGTCGCTCCCGTTATATTTCCGCCAGCATAGGGTGTTAAACCACTTGCACCACCGTTAATGCTGATGTTGCCACTGCTTGCACTGACATAAGAACTGACTGCGGTAACCGATGTGGGTAAAACAGCGACACCATTCAATAAACCTCTTACAATGACTCGATCTTGCCAAGCATTGTTTGTCAACGAACCTTTGTCATTGTCAACATCAAATAGCGTAAAGGTCAAACCACTCACTCCACCTGTATTGTTAAATTTTAGACCAGCATAGATTGCATTGTTAACAGAAGAGGAATCTTGTTGAAAATAAAGAGAGGGGCTAGCGTCAGGCAAAGTTCCGTTCAAAGTTGCATCAATTTTGGGGGTGTTGTTGACAAATTGGCTAGTAATACCTGGAACACGAACAGGAGAAGTCGCATTAATGTCAGCAATTGTCCCGAAAGTCAGATTGACCGTTCCACCATTGGTAACGCTAAAAGTGTTAGATGCACTTTTAAATGCCCCTGAACTATTAAAAAAAGTTGGGTTTCCTGTTTTAACCGTCTGCCAATTGAGGGATGCGGCTTGGGCGGCTTGGGACTGGAGCAGAGTCGCGAGGAAACCTACCGTCACTAGAGATAACGTGACAGGCGTTAAGTTTGTTTTGGTGCGGATTGAGCACAAAGAAAGCATAGAAATTTTCACCCCCCAATATAGTACAAATTTCAAGAATATAGTGTTTTTATGTAGTTGAGCAACCAGACATTTGATAGCATGTCCGTATATTAACGGACGGTGTAAGTAAATGCAAGCCTTTTGTTAAAGATTTTTAGGATAAAGAATTGGTAAACAAGAATGTTGTTTTAAAGTAATTTTTTTAAAGATAATGTAAAGTGACATGGTTCTCTGTGCGATCGCGAAGTCAATCCTATTGATAATACAAACTTGGATCAGGCTTTTCATTCAGAAACTTAACCACTTCCCGACGGGTCAACTAGCATAGTCAAGTAGCATTCTTGCTTTCCGATGACCGATCCCCAGCAATTACCGCCATCCCCTCCCTCTGATCTATCCCCCCTGAGCCGATCGCTGAACTGGCTAAAACGACCTTCTACCCTGATCACGGGTGGAGTTTTGTTGGCTTTTGGAACAGGGGTTTATGTTCTAGGGCAGCAATTGGTCTATCGTCAAGGCTCTCCCTTTTTAGAAACGGAATTATCCCATTTCCTCCAACGCCCTATTCAAATTGGAGAGATTGAGCAGGTTAGTTTTAACCAAATCCGTCTGGGAACTTCTACTCTACCGCCGACCCCTCAAAATCCTACTACCATCCAGATTCAGGGTTTAGAGCTAACCATTAATCCTCTGCTTTGGCTAGTCGGTAAACCCATTGAAATTCAAGCTGATCTGATTCGGCCAACCGTTAAACTGAGCCAAAACCAAAAGGGAGAATGGTCTGGACTCACCTTGCCCCAGGGAAAGGGCAAATTTGAACTACCGGCTGATGTCGATATTCAATTACGGATTAAGGAAGCCCAGATTAGTTTAACTCCCTACGGAGCCAGAAAACCCTTACTTTTAGCGGTTGATGGACGGGGAAGATACCGTTATAGTCGGCAAAAATCTCAACAGACTGTTAATTATGATCTGAAGTTAGCTCTTCAGGGCAATCGTATTGCGGCTAAGGGCGAGACTATTCTAGAAACCGGCAAAAGTCAGACCGCTTTAGTCATTGAACAATTAAATTTACCTGAAATTGCTCAATTAATTCCCCAGGCTCCTCTGCAAGTGAGTCAGGGCAAACTTAATGGCAAATTACAAATTGATTTACCGAGTTTCAAGGAATATCATAAGACTCGTACTTTAGGGAATCTCGCCCTAGAGAATTTACAAGCTAAGTTTGATGCGCTTAAAGTTCCCCTAATTGCCAATTTTCAGATCGGTTTGCAGGGTCAGACGATGGTGATTAATCAGGGAGAAATTACGCTGGGTAAATTAATCACGCGCTTACAAGGACAAATTGACTGGCAGAAGGGTTATAACTTAGCTTTGCAAACCAATGTGATTGAGATTCAAGATCTAGTTAAAACCTTATCCGTCTCTTTACCGATCGCCGCCCAGGGGAAATTAAAAGCTCAATTAAAACTTCAGGGGCCTTTAGAAAATCCACTACTTTTGGGAACAGTTGAGAACCTTAATCCTCTGACTCTCGATAAAATTAAAATTCAATCCTTTCAGACCCAATTACGGGGCAATCTAGATCGCTTAAGTTTCCAGAAAATTCGGTTTCAACCCCAGGTTGGTGGAGAAATCTTAGCAAAGGGAGATATTCAATTAGGGATTCTCAAAAATTGGCAAAAAAAGAGGGGAATTAATTGGCAAACGATGCCCCTTTCTCTTCAATTTAGCAGTCAATTATCGACAGAAAAACTATTACGTTCCTATCAGACCATTCCTGCCGATCTGCGTCTAAGTGATCTCACGGTTCAGGGTCAGGTGACGGGGACTCTTGCCCAACCAATTGCCCAATTTCAGTGGCAGGGTCAAAGACCGTTTCAAGTTAATCAAGTGGCGATTAATGCCCAGGGCAAAGCCCAACTCGCAGGAACTCGTCTAGCGATTCAGAATCGGCTCTGGACAAACAACGGAGGAGTCATTCAAGTCCAGGGAAAAGGGGATTTAAAAGGCGATCGCTGGCAAACCCGCTTGCAGGCCCAACAGTTTGTTTTAACGCCCTGGGTGGAATGGTTCTGTGGGCGTTCCCCTTGTCCTCCCCATCTGAAAAACCAACCTTTAAGCCTGCAAAGCGTGAATTTGGAGCTAAGGGGTCAATTCAGCCATTTTGCGCCGGAAACTTTGCAGGGTGGGGGAGAAATTAAGGTAAGGGTTTCCCAACAGCCGCTCACGGCCCAGATCAAGTTACGTCAGGGATTTTTTACCAGTTCGGCCCAGTTCGGCCAGATCGCCCTCAATCCTTTTTTGCCGAACTTACCGAAGACGGTGCAATTACAGCGCGGCCATATCACTTTAGCGGGCCAAATTCAACCCCATTGGCAAGTTGCCTGGTCGGGTTTATCCGGGCGTTCTGATCTACGTTTGGCGGTAGAAAAGGGCCGATTGAGGTTTCAAGGTGAGATTACCCAGGGCCAATTAACCGCGATCGCTGCCGTAAAGCATCTGAATCTTCAGCCGATTTTCCCAAAAATTGCCCTACCTACTCAGATTAATCGCGGTAAAGTTACCCTGATTGCCTCCCTGGCAGACTTAGTTCAACCCCAACCGAATTTACAACATCTTCAGGCGATCGCCGATCTACAGCTAAATGTGGCCGGGGGACAAGTTCAGAGCCAAAGTTATCTCAACCGCCAACAATGGCAAAGCAATCTTCAAGCAAACAATCTGAATCTTAATCATCTGCTTTTGGCCACTAATTTGAGTACGAAAGTCAAACAGCAAATCCCCATTTTATCGCCTCTTAATGGCAAGCTTAAACTGACGGGTAAAATTAATAATTTAGGTGGTTTAAATAAGTTAGAAAGTTTTCAATCATTACCCATTACCGTTCAATCGGCGGCTTTCAATGCGGGCAAACAATCCTTAGAATTTCAGGGAAATTTAGTCATCGCTCAACTTTTCCAAAATCCCCAATTCACTCAGGTTAATCTTCAGGTTAAAAGTCAGGCTGATCTAGCAATTTTACCGCTCAATGCGATTATTTCAAGCCTATCTTTACCGGATTATCTCCGTCCTCAATCAGCCCAGATCGCTGGTATCGCAAGTTTTCAAGGACTGGTTCGCTGGGGACTGGTTCGGGATGTTGGTGATCAGTGGGTTCAGGGAAAAGTCGCGCTGCAAAATTTCGTGATTAATCAAGAGCGTTTTGAGCCTCTCTTAAACGGTTCTCTTCACTTTTCTAACAAACAAGGTTTGGCCATTGATCTCAAGGGTGAAAGCGATCGCCTGGCATTGAATCTAGATAGCTGTAGAGCTTCTAACTGTTCCTTTGCCTATCTTCCTAACCGTTTGATAATTGCCCATACCTATCAAACCGAAAATCCCTTGATAGCATCGGGAGAAAAAATCGGACAAATTTTTCGCTTAAATATTGCCCAATTTCCCCTAGCCTTATTAAATTTACAGCCCGGTAAACTGCAACAAATCCCTGGTGTACTTAAGGGTAATCTACAAGCTCAACTAGATCTGGATTTACAAAATCAAAAAGCTCAAGGTTCTCTTAAATTACATCAGCCTAGTCTTGGTTATTTATCAGCAGACGCGATCGCGGCTAATTTTGACTATGACAATAATCTTTTACAATTACAGAATGCTATTCTGCAGCTGCAACAAAGTCGTTATGCCCTAGAAGGTAGTTTGAATTTTAACACCCAAGCAGTTCGTGGTAATCTACAGATCGCCAAAGGAAGAGTACAGGATCTTTTAACTGCTTTACAAATATTTGACCTGGAATCTCTGCGATCGCGTTTTCAGCCCCAACCCCAGACTTTAGCCAAAACCCTAGCCCCAAAATCGGTGGGTGATGCCCAAGCTCCCCTGGACAAACAGGTTAATATTCTCTATCAAATTGATCAAACTATTCGCCAATTAGCCGAAAAATATGAACAGGGAGGAGTCCCCAATGAACTGAGAATTGATGGTTTATTTAATGCCAAAATTGGCCTCGAAGGTACTCTTGCAGATCCTCAAGTTAATATCGCGCTTTCAGGAGAACATTGGAGTTGGTATCCCCAACCGGCCTTTGCTAACATTATTGCCCCCCTGGGATTGGTGATCAACGATACTCGCTTTTTACCGATTCATCAAGTCGCTCTGCAAGCTAGTTGGAAAAAAGGCGTTTTAACCGTCCAACCGTCTCAAATTACGATTAAGGATTCCCACATCGCACTTCAGGGAAATTTCTCCCAAGAACAGAATGCCGCAATCTGGCGCATTGATAATTTAGCCCTTGATACGTTAGGCATATTCGTCAAACTCCCCGAAGAACTTTCCGGCAATTTTAATGCCCAGGGTAGTATTACGGGTAATCTCAATAATCCTCAATTACGCGGAGAGTTTAACTTTACTGATTTTGCCGTTAATGCTCGTCTGTTGGCGCAACCCATCGCTGGTAATTTTAGTTATAGTGATAATTTTCTACAAGTCATTGCCGATAATAATTCTCCTCTCTTTTTCTATGCCAAAATTCCCTACGCTTGGAATAAAGAAGCAAAATTGGTTCAAAAACAAAGACAAGAAAATCAATTTGATTTACGCTTGCGGCTTAAAAAGGATGCTTTAACCTTAATCGGAGCTTTAACCCAGGATCAATTAGTGTGGCTGTCAGGGGAAGGAGAAGTCAATTTGGCAGCCCAGGGCAGACTGGATCTGAGTCAGGGGCTTCGTCTCTCCGAATTTCAGGCCAGAGGCAATATTAAGTTGCAAGAGGTGTTACTCAAGAGTGCCATTTTACCGAATCCGATTCAGATTACTGGAGATATTGATCTCGATAATCAAAGTCTGCAAGTGAAGTATTTGGAGGGAATTTTTGCCCAAAGTAAATTAGCTGTGACAGGGATGTTACCGCTCTTTAGACCTCAAGATAATATTGATAATCCCCTAACCTTGACAGTGGAAAAAGCAAAATTAGACATTGCCAATTTATACGAAGGTGATTTAGAAGGATTGTTAACGGTGAAAGGAACTGCTTTTAGTCCTAAAATTAGTGGCGATATTCGTCTGGCAAATGGTCAAGTCTTTGTTCCCCAAGCTCCCTCGGCCCAAGAACAAACGAGTCCTATTTTTTCTCAAAATCCTTGGTTTAAACCGAGGAAAAGTCAGTCGTTACTTACGCCTCAACTCGAAAATTTAAGGGTTACGTTAGATAACCTTTTTGTTCAACAGGTTCCGCTTTATGATTTTGCTTTTGGTGGAGCCTTGACCCTGAATGGCCCCTTAACGGACTTAAATCGTTTGCAACCTCAAGGGGCGATCGCCTTAAGTCGAGGACGGATTAGCTTTCTGGATACTCGTTTTCTGTTAGAGCGACGTTATGCGAATCAAATTACCTTTAAACCCGCGCAAGGTTTACTCAATCCTGATATTGATATTAAGATGCGGACAATTGTTTCAGAATTACCCCAATCTAAACGACTGCGATCGGCAGAGAGTAATGAAATTCCTGATGATACCCTCAATCAAGTTCAACGAATTGATATTAATCTCAATATTTATGGTTCTCTTCATAAACTGGTTCCCAATCTGAATCAAGCCCAGGTAGATGCCTGCACCAGAGAACGACAATTTCGCCCCTTTAGAGAAACTCAAAATATCTCTGATTGGCGTATGAAACGGGTGGCTAATTGTTTACAAGTCTTGGCTGCTCAAGGCATTACCGATCAACAATTACTCAGCAATCCGGCAATTCGTCTGACCAGTAATCCGGCTCGAAGTCAAGGTCAGATTGTGCGTCTATTGGGAGAACAATTTGTGGTCTTAGCCGACGCGCTTCAGGGCAAAAATAGTGGTCAGCTATTACAGTATGGTATTACCCAATTAGCGATTCCCATGATTTTTCAAGGGACGGTTTATGATGTGGAAACAGCTATTAGTAATACCCTTGGCACGACGGATTTTCGAGTCGTTCCTTTTCTAGAAGCGATCTATCAAGTTGAGAAAAAAGGATTTGTGCGTTTATCCTATGATTACAGTTTTAATGAGGTTAAGGTTCGCTATGAAAAGCAATTTTAATTCGTTTTATAGCAATGGACAGCCTGATTGAGACATTCAAACTTTTGGGGCAAGGGGCTTAAGCCCCTTGTTAATGTCCTAAGTATTGTGACGACGGCTATAATTCTGTATTTATATCTAGTATGATAATAGCAATTCAGACTGTTCCCCAACCCTTATTGAGTATTATTATTCCTGTTTTTAATGAAGCAAAGATAGCCAAATTTTATTTGGAAAAATTAGAAAAACTAGAATCTAGTAAAAATTTAGAATTGTTAATCATTGACGGGGGAAGCAGCGATCACACGGTTGAGATTTGTCAAGCATTTCCAGTTAAAGTCTTAATTTCTCCCCAAAAAGGCCGGGCTGCCCAGATGAATTTTGGAGCAAAGCAAGCTCAAGGCAAGATTTTACTGTTTGTACATTTAGACAGTGAATTACCAAGTCAGTTTCTAACCGAAATTGAGCAAATTTTAAATAGTCCAAAGATTATCGCTGGAGCCTTTAAATTTCAAGTGGATAGTGTTGGCTTTGCTTTTCGTCTTTTAGAATACCTGGTTAATCTGCGATCGCGGTTTTTCGGTTTACCCTATGGCGATCAGGGCCTATTTATCAAAACCGAAACCTTTTGGGAATTGGGCGGATTTAAAGATTTACCGATTATGGAAGATTATGAATTTATTCAACGGCTGAAGCAACAAGGACAAATTGCGATCGCGAATACCGCTATCCGAACCTCTGGAAGACGTTGGCAAAAGTTTGGGATTATTAAAACAACCCTAATTAATCAACTGATTATTCTCGGTTATCATCTGCAAATTCCGCCCCAAACCTTAGCAAAATGGTATCGAGGCAGATAGTAAAGTAATCCCAAGTAATCTTAAGGAACGATCGCCTACATCCGCCGTTTTAATTCAGCTTTAACAGAGTCAATCACGGTCTGAATAATCTTAATACGAGCATAGTATTTATTATTCGCGGCCACGACTGTCCATGGTGCAGCAGGAGTACTGGTACGAGCAATCATTTGATTAATGGCCACATCATAGAGCGGCCACTGTTCCCGATTACGCCAATCCTCTTCCGTTAATTTGTATTGTTTAAAACTATTTTTTTCCCGTTCTTGAAAACGTTGTAATTGTTCTTCGGGACTGATATGTAAAAAGAATTTCATCACCACACAACCTTCCGTTGTTAATTGGGCCTCAAATTCATTAATTTCTTTATAGGCCCGTCGCCATTCCGCTTCATTGGCAAAACCTTCAATTCGTTCCACCATTACCCGACCGTACCAACTGCGATCAAAGATGGCAATGGTTCCCCCTTTGGGAATATCGCGCCAAAATCGCCAGAGATAATGATAGCGAGCTTCTTCTTTGGTCGGAGCAGCAAAGGCGTGAACCTTATAACTACGGGGATCGAGAGTATCGGTTAAGCGTTTAATCGCCCCTCCCTTACCAGCCGCATCCCAACCTTCAAAGAGAGCGACAACGGGGATTTTGTGCTGAAAGATTTTGACTTGCAGTTTGCGTAATTCCACTTGCAGTTCTCGCAATTGCTGTTGATAGTCTTCTTTCTCAATGCTTAAGTCCAGATCAACTTTGCTGAGAAAATTCGGCTCAGTGGGTAGAAGGGTGGTTTGGGCAGGAACCGCTTGCACTTCTAGGTTAGGAATTTTCAGATTATCTAAGGCTTGAACAATGGTAGCGACCAGTTGCGAGAGAACTTTTACCCTAGCCCAGCGTTCACAATCTCCTTCCACTAAGATCCAGGGTGCGTGACCAGTACTCGTATAGGCAAACATCTCTTCGACCAGGGAGCAATATTCGCCATAGCGTTTTTCCTGTTGCCAATCTTCGGGACGAACTCGCCAGGATTCCAGTTCATCTGATTCATAATTATTGAGGCGTTTTTTCAGTTCTTTACGACTAAGATGAATCCAAAATTTGGCGATCGCCGTGCCATCATCCACTAATTGACGTTCAAAGGCATTGATATCGCGCATATAGAGGGGAACTTTAGCCGTTGTCACCCGATTAAACAGCCTTTCTTCCAAGACATTGGTGTACCAACTATGGTAGAAAAAACCGAGACTGCCCCTGGGGGGTAATTTGTGCCAAAAACGCCAGAGAAAAGGATAAAGACGTTCCTGGGCAGTGGCATTAAAGGTGGGATGAACGGTAAAACCGCGTGGATCCATGTAGTTGATGATTTTCTTGAGCAGAGTTCCCTTACCAGCAGCAGCCCAACCCTCTAGGACAATGATGATCGGCAACTTTTCTTCCCAACAGGACTGTTGCAGCGATCGCAGTTGACGCATCAGATCTTCAATTTGAGAGCGATAGGTTTCTTTATCTAACTGAAGGTTGAGGTCGAGGGTATCTAGCATGGTTGACGCAAAATCATGAATAATAGGGAGGCGTAATCCTTTAGTATAGAAAGCGTTCTTAAGAATCCCCCTATTCTTAAGGATCAATTATCAATTGCTTAACTCCCCTTTACCCAACAGCAAGCAAGTGTCTCAAGTTAAACCCACTATTCTCGTTACTGGCGGCGCAGGTTATATCGGTTCCCATGCCGTGCTGGCTCTCCAAAAAGCTGGTTATGGAGTTGTTGTTCTAGATAACCTTTCGGCGGGTCATCCTGAGTTGATTCAGGAGGGTCTGAAGGCCGAATTAATTGTCGGCGATACGAATGATCGAGCTTTGTTAGATCAACTTTTTGCGGAAAGGGCGATCGTGGCGGTTATGCACTTTGCGGCCTTTATTGCCGTTGGGGAATCGGTACAGGAACCGGCTCGGTATTATCGCAACAATGTGGGGGGAACCTTAACGCTCTTAGAGGCAATGGTCGCGGCCAAGATTCAAAACTTTGTTTTTTCTTCCACCTGTGCCGTCTATGGCGAACCCCAAGAAATCCCCATGACCGAGACCCATCCCATTAATCCCCTCAGTCCCTATGCCGCCAGTAAACGCATGGTGGAGCAGATCCTAGCCGACTTTGATCGAGCCTATGGACTCAAATCAGTCATTTTTCGCTACTTTAATGCTTCTGGTGCGGAACCAACGGGACTACTGGGCGAAGATCATGATCCAGAAACCCATCTTATTCCCCTAGCATTGCTCACTGCTCTGAAAAAACGCAGTCATCTTTCCATTTTTGGCAATGACTATGACACACCGGATGGGACAGCGATTCGAGATTATATTCATATCTGTGACTTAGCCACAGCCCATATTTTGGGTTTGGAATATTTGCTGGCGGGAGGAGACAGTGATATTTTCAACCTCGGTAATGGTAATGGTTTTTCTGTGCGGGAGGTAATCGAAACCGCTAAAAAAGTAACAGGTCGAGATTTTCCCGTGCAAGAAAGTCCACGACGGGAAGGAGACGCACCAAATCTAGTAGGAAGTAGTAAAAAAGCCAAACATCAACTAGGCTGGAAACCTGAATATGCAGACTTAGAAGTGATTATTCAACACGCCTGGCAATGGCATCAACAGCGACATGGAGAAAGTGAATAATTGATAATGAATAATTGACAATAAATAATTGATAATTGCTCATTGATAATAAGTAGGAAAAATTATGGAAGGTTTTATTGAATTAATTAAGGATATTTGGGGTTTTCTTCATGAACGTCAGAAGTATTGGCTATTGCCCTTGATCATGACCCTGGTTCTTTTAGGGGCCTTATTGGTCTTTGCTCACGGTTCGGCGATCGCGCCCTTTATTTACACCTTATTTTAGGGGCTAAAAATTCGTCAGTTCCCTAAAAATGCCATAATGAAACTTCGCTCAAGGTAAGGAAATCGGTTATGCGACTCTCTCAGATGCTTTTGGTGACACTTCGGGATGATCCGGCGGATGCAGAAATCCCCAGTCATAAGTTATTAGTACGGGCTGGCTATATTCGACGCATCGGTAGTGGTATCTATGCCTATTTGCCTTTAATGTGGCGGGTGTTGCAAAAGGTTTCCCAAATTGTCCGCGAAGAAATGAATGCGACCGGAGCCCAGGAATGTCTTTTGCCCCAATTACAACCCTCGGAACTGTGGAAAGAGTCAGGACGTTGGGATACCTACACCAAAGCTGAAGGCATTATGTTTGCACTCACGGATCGCCAAGAACGGGAATTAGGCCTTGGCCCCACCCATGAGGAAGTGATCACCACCGTTGCCAAGGAAATGATTCAGTCCTATCGGCAATTACCCGTTAATTTATATCAAATTCAAACCAAGTTTCGGGATGAAATTCGTCCTCGTTTTGGCTTGATGCGGGGTCGAGAATTTATTATGAAGGATGCCTATTCTTTTCATACTTCTGAGGAAAGTTTAAAGACAACCTATGGGGCAATGGATCAGGCCTATCGTAATATTTTACGGCGATCGGGTTTGGCCTTTCGGGCAGTGGATGCGGATTCAGGTGCGATCGGTGGCTCTGGTTCCCAGGAATTTATGGTTTTAGCCGATGCAGGGGAAGATGAAGTTCTTTATACGGAAGATGGCAAATACGCAGCCAATGTCGAAAAAGCGGTTTCTTTACCCATAGATGCGGTAACGTCTGCTTTTAAAACCGTTGAAAAGCGAGAAACCCCTAATACCAATACCATTGACAGTTTAGCTCATTTCTTAGATTGTTCACCCACCGTTATTGTTAAAAATGTTCTCTACGAAGCTGTTTATGATAGTGGCAAAACGGTCTTAGTTTTAGTCAGTATTCGTGGTGATCAAGATGTCAATGAAGTTAAGCTCAATAATGAGTTAGTAAAACTCGCCAATAATTATCAAGGTACGACCCTATTGTCGCTTAAAGTTCCCGATGAAAATGCTCAACAAAAGTGGTCAACAAAATCCTTACCACTGGGCTATGTTGCTCCTGATTTAGCCGATGATTACATTGGTAAAGTTCCGGATCTAAATCCCACTTTTTTGCGTTTAGTGGATCAAACGGCAGCTGAACTGAAGAATTTTGTCACAGGAGCCAATGAAACTAATTATCATGTTCTTGGTGCTAATTGGGGGAAAGAATTCACCTTACCTAAATTAGTTGTTGATATTCGTAAAGCTACTGTCGGCGATCGCGCTATTCATGCTCCCAGTCAAACCTTACAAACCGCCAGGGGGATTGAAGTTGGTCATATTTTTCAATTAGGCACGAAATATTCCCAGGCCATGGCCGCAACCTACACCAACGAACAGGGAGAAGAAAAGCCCTTTATCATGGGTTGTTATGGTATCGGTGTTTCTCGTTTAGCCCAGTCCGCCGTTGAACAAAGTTACGACAAAGATGGCATTATTTGGCCAGTGGCGATCGCGCCCTATGAGGTAATTATTGTTATCCCAAATGTCAGTGATGAAGGGCAAGTCAAAGCGGCTGAAACCCTTTATCAAGACTTAGCAAAAGCAGGGATTGATGTTTTATTAGATGACCGTAATGAACGAGCAGGGGTCAAGTTTAAAGATGCTGATTTATTGGGTATTCCCTACCGTATTGTCACCGGTAAATCCTTAAAAGAGGGGAAAGTTGAAGTTGTACAACGGGCTACTAAGGAATCTCAAAATTTGGCGATCGCTGAAGTTGTGAGTACCTTACAAAATTGGATCACAACAGCCAAGCAAGCTTAATATTAAGATAAATAGGGATATAAGTCTTACTTATTTGAGAGCCATTACCACCAATGAGGTTATTGCTATGACCATTGAATATATTAATCGTCGAGGAAAAAAACATTATCTCCATGAAGGGCAAACCAAAACAGGTAAACCCAAGTATTATTTTTCTCAAAAAAACGAGGGAAATTTAGCAGAGATAATTCCTGATGGTTATGAAATTTATGAAATGCCTTCTAATGCCCATGTTCTCCTCCGAAAAGTCCTCCGCCAATTAATCACCTCTGAAGAAATTGCCCTCGTTAAAAAGGGTATTGAAAAATACACTAAGATGACAGAAAAGCGAGAATTTCTTTTGGATGTTAAAGAAAAGTATTTAGTTGTTTATCTTTGTGATCAAAATTTGGAAAATCTTATTAATAATCTGGCTGAATCAGGAAGGCTGTCTAGGAAGAAATCAGCAGAAATTGTCTTGCAAGAGGCCACCTATTCTGGAATGATGCGATTTACTTTAAAAGATCAAGAAAGTCGTGATTTTTGGCTAGAGCGTTGGTATTTTCGTGGCTTGGTAGATGGCTGGATAGAATTAGATTATGATGATTTGCCGACTTTAGTTAAAAAATATGTTAAACATTTGAATCAGGTATCATTTCTTGATCTCTTCTTAGGAAGTTAAAGTTAGTTTAAAGGGAAGAAGACCAAATGTTATTTTTCTAGTATCACAACAATAATTATTAACAGTTCAAAAAATTAAAGGTTCAACTCAATGGAATGGTTTTTAATTGCGCTTACTAGTTTGTTAATGGTTATCTCTCCTGTGGGTTTAGTCGTCGATCAGGTTATTGATCATAATATCCGCGATCGCGTTAAAAGTGTCGAAGAATTATCCGTAAGAGTTGATAATGCGCCTAGTTTTCAAATCATTAAAGGTAAAGTTAATCGCGTTAGAATTGCGAGTCGGGGTCTTGAACCGCTAGATCATGTTCGGATTCAAGCCTTGGAACTGGAAACCGATCCCATTGATATTAGCCTAGATAATTTAAAGATTAATAATCTACAAGAATTGCGGGCTTCTCTTCACAAACCCTTGCAAGGAGCCATTCATGTCGTGATGACTCCAGAGGATATTAATAATGCCTTGGCTGATGAAGCGATTAAAGCTAAGTTACAGGATTTATTGAATAAAGTTTTACCCGAAGAAGCTCCCAAATTAGAATTAGTTAACATAAAAGTTACTTTTTTAGAGAATAATCGTCTGCAAACCCAAGTCCAATTGCAGCAGAAAAGTGAGGATTCTGAACCTCCAGATCAGTTAAAGATTGTAGTCGAAACGGGCATTAAGGTAAACCAAGGAAAATCTCTCGAATTAATTGATCCCACCGCCAGCTTAAATGATCGTAAAATTTCTAGCCGTATTCTCAAAAGTGTGATCGGTAGTGTCAGCGATCGCTTAGATTTAAGTCGTTTTGAAAATCAAGGTATTATTGCCCGCTTATTAAAATTAGAAATTAATCCCCAGGAAATCAATATTGCTGCTTTTATCCGACTTAATCCAGTAAATCCTCTTTCAGGCGACACGAATTAATATAATACTTTTTATTTCTGTATCCCGTTAAGCGATCGCTCTGATGAATTGAATGCCATAAAACTAGGATTTAAACAAATGTTAAAATAAAAAAATTAGCGATCACCTACTATTTACAAAGAAATCTGCTAGAATTTCTCTATGCCAAGATACGACTTTTATCACAATACTGTCAAAAATGCCCTGCTCAAAGATGGTTGGATAATTACTGACGATCCCTTTGTAATTGAGTTTAAAGGTTTACGTTTGTACGCAGACCTCGGTGCAGAAAAACTTTTGGCAGCAGAGAAAACTGGACAAAAAGTTGTTATTGAAATCAAGGTATTTAATAGCATTTCGCTAATTACTGAACTGGAAAAAGCAGTTGGGCAATATGGTATTTATCGAACATTTCTTAAACGTATTAATCCAGATCGCACACTCTATTTAGTGATCGCCGAAGATGTTTATCAAGACTTTTTTCAACGCCCTGCTATTCAAGAAATTATTACAGATCAACAAATTAATTTAATTGTTTTTGACCCCAATTTAGAGGAAATTATTCAATGGATAAGTTAGCCCAATACCGACAAATTATTCAAAAAATTATTAATCAGCATTCTACTTATCAAGCGGCTGATGGTGACATTACTACAATTCCAATTTTTGATCATTTTCAGGATAATTATTTGTTAATTAATCTGGGTTGGGATAGAACAGGTCGAGTGCATAATATTGATTTACATCTGCGAATTCAAGACCAGAAAATTTGGATTGAATGGGATGGTACGGAAAACAGTGTCGTGGAAGAGTTAATCCGAGCAGGTGTGGCAAAGGAAGATATTGTTCTGGGTTTTTATCGTCCTGAACGCCGATCGCTTGTAGATTTTGTTTTAACTTCTTGAAGAACAAAAAAGATAGATACTTTAGCGATCGCGTTTTATTTGTTCTGCTAAAATAGAAACAGTTTCTTTTCTTCCAATTAACGGAGACTACAGATGACGTTTTTAACTCCTAGTCCGATTCATTCCGATCCTGAAGTGATGGGCGGTACTTTAGTTTTTCGTAATACAAGAGTTTCGACTCAGACGCTTCTGGATTATTTGGATGATGGTTTTAGTTTAGAAGAGTTTTTAGATAATTTTCCGTCTGTTGATCGGCGTGATGCTTTGGCTTTTTTAAGTCATCAAAATCCAGAAAAATGATGATACCAATATCATTAGATTTTCCACTGGCTAAGGCTGAATACTTACTCACTCGTGTTGCCGAACCTGGGAAAGGAGGTGATAAACGTAATTACTGGCAAAATATTTTGGGATTTCGATCAGCAGAGCATATTCGCAAAGCTATTTTAGATGAAATTACCATTGAAAAACTTACTCCTCAAGGTATTCATCCCTATGGCGATCGGCTAGTTGCGATTATTCAAATAAACACCCCCTTGGGTCGTTCGCAACCAATTTTAACTATTTGGCTGGTTCCTTTTGAAGCTAAGATTGCTCGTTTTATTACTGCGATACCTAATCATTAGACGAGGTAAATATGAAATCTTTTAATTTATTTGATACGGTTAAAACTATTGAAGAAATTACTCTTTCAAATGGTGATATTGCGCCGATTGATACTATTGGTGTGATTGTCGAGATTTATAATGATGGTGAAGCCTATGAAGTAGAGTTATTTGGGAATTGGGTTGAATATAATCAACAGGGAGAATTGATTGTTAGTCACTCAAATAGTTCTAATGCTTTTGTGGAAACGATCGCGGTAATGACTCTCTACCCCCAACAAATTAGTTTTGTGAAGCCCGCGAGAGAAACGGTCGGGATTCGGGCGCAACTTTTAGGGGTATTGGATGAACTCAGTGAGGAAAAATTAAATCAGGTTAAGGATTTTGCGGAAACTTTGCGATAATTTTCATCGGCGATCGCTTATTATTCACTAAGACTTAACTGCGATCGCGGTTTATGTAGATGTCTTGAATGAATTAAAATGATGGTAGGGGCGCAGGGCCTGCGCCCAAAAGTATTTAACAGGAGAAATTCGATGACTTTGGATTGGTTAAAAAATATAGACCCCGATACTCTAGCTAAGTTTGCGGCTCTTGAGGTGAAACGGGATGATGATTGGTTCTTGAAGGAAAGTATAGAAATTATAATGGTCATGCCCGACTCAACTCAGGTTTATAAATTTTGGAGGGCAAATCTGGATTGTTTAAATGAGGATTTATTAACCATTCTGAAACAGTGGGCGAACAAAAATCTAACCTCATCTCGCTCTAAAAAAGCCTGTGCCCTTGCTAAGGAACTGATCTTTTTTAGTGATTATATTCAAGAATTTCCTTTGGGTTCCATTGCGATTAATAAGGAATTAGCAATCAAAGGCTATCAACTGGCTTTAACCGTTTTGACCGTTAAAAAATTTCCCCAGGATTGGGCAAGAATACAAAACGGACTGGGAATTGCTTACCAAAACAGAATCAGAGGGGAACGGGCTGATAATTTAGAATCTGCTATCGCTTGTTATCAAGAGGCTCTTAAGGTTTATACTTTTGAGGCTTTTCCTGAAGATTGGGAAAGGACTCAAATGAATCTGAAAACTGCTTGCACCCAAAAGTGAAATAGGAGAATTTTAATGATTTTGGAGCGGCTAAAAAATTGGGTTAAGGGGTTGTTTGATGCCTCTCAGTCACCCTTGAAAAGTGTTGATCCCCCCCAGCCCCCCTTAAAAAGGGGGGAGAATGAGGTTTTGAAAAGGGGGGAGAATGAGGTTTTGGTGAAGAGTTTGGAGATGATTGCGGCGGGGGAGAGTCGTGCAGCAATTTATGAGTATTGGAAGGCTAATCTAGAGGATTTAAAAGATGAGAATTTATTAATCATTCTGGAGCAATATGCTCAAGCAAAATTGTCATCTCTGACGGGAAAAAGTGTCTATTGGTTTGCGAATAATCTTGTTGATTTTAATATTTATATTAACGAATTTCCTTTAGGTTCTATTGCTATTAACAAAGAGTTAGCAATTAAAAGTTGTGAACTGGGTTTAACGGTTTTGACTTTTCGGGATTATCCAAATAATTGGGCAAGGATTAAAAATAGTTTAGGTATTGCTTACTCAGACAGAATAAGAGGGGAACGGGCCGACAATTTAGAAACCGTGATCGCTTGTTATCAAGAGGCTTTTAAGGTTTATACTTTTGCTGCTTTTCCTGAATATTGGGCAACGACTCAAGGGAATCTGGGAACTGCTTACTCAGACAGAATAAGAGGGGAACGGGTTAATAATTTAGAAACCGCGATCACTTGTTATCAAGAAGCTCTTAAGGTGTATACTTTTACTGCTTTTCCCCAAGAATGGGCAATGACTCAAATGAATCTGGGAAGTGCTTACCGTAAAAGAATAAGAGGGGAACGAGCTGATAATTTAGAAACGGCGATCGTTTGTTATCAAGAAACTCTTAAGGTTTATACTTTTACTGCTTTTCCCCAACAATGGGCAATGACTCAAAATAATCTGGGAATTGCTTACTGGGCAAGGATAAGAGGAGAACGGGCTGACAATTTAGAAACCGCGATCACTTGTTATCAAGAAGCTCTTAAAATTCGGACTTTTGATGCTTTTCCCCAGGATTGGGCATTGACTCAAGGAAATTTAGCAGAAGCTTTAACAGCAAGATCATCTTTAAATAATAATGCTCAAGATTTAGACCAAGCCATTGAACTATATCAGCAAGCTTTAACGGTTTCTGCCCCTGGCAGTTATCACTTTATTAATGATCAATACGGCTTCGGGAATGCCCTGGCTCGTCGTTATGAAACCAGCAAAAATCCTGATGATTTGCAACAATCCCTCGCTGCCTATCAAATCGCACTAAATCACCTCAGTCCCGAACATTACAATCGCCAACAATATTGGCAAGCCATACCCGTTACCCAAGCCATTTTAGGTACTCGTTTAGTCCGTGATGGCAACTGGCAAGAAGGATTGAAACTTTTAATTAATAGCCTCAATCAACTCAAAACAGGCGATAATTCCCTAGTTTATGCCAACGCTCTCTATCAAACAGGCTATGCCTACGAACTCCTCAGCGATCAAGAAAATGCTCGTCTTTATTATCGGGATGCCCTGCGACTGTATGAACATCTTCAGGATTTACCTGGCATTGCCACAAGTCGGGAAAGTTTAGGGAATGTGTTCGTTTCCCAAGGTCATCTGGAAAAAGGAATGTCCGAGTTAACCCAAGCCCGTGAAATTTATCAACAATTAGGTCAAACCGAAGCCGCCGAAAAAGTGGATAATACTTATCAATCGGTTCAGCAAGTCTGGGAACAGGTAAAAAGTGAGGTCTTAGCATGACAACAGCAGATGACATTTTCGAGCAATCCGCTAACAATATTCAAAACTTAGGACTCAGAGAAATTCCCTTCACAGAAAGCCCGACCGATCTGCAAAACAAAACCCTAGATCGTATATTTACAGGTCGAGAAAAGGAACTCCGTCAAGTTTTTAACCTTTTCCAAAACCGAGAACGTCGCCGCATTTTAATCTATGGACGGATTGGAATCGGCAAAACTGCCTTTTTATTAGAAATTTTGTCAGTATTGACTCGTAAACGCCCCAAAATGCTGACAACCTATATTTCTCTACCTTCCGAACTCGATCTGGCCACAACTGCTCTGATTGCCTTAGCGAAAGCCCTGCCTGATGATGACTGGGCGCAACGACAACTTCATCAAATGGGAATCCCCACCGCTAAAGAGATAAAAGAACGCACTTCCGAAGCAGGAACAAATGCGGTTTTTGTCGGCAAATTTAGTGAAAAAGATGTCTCTGCAACCAAAGCCCAATATCCCACCGTTAGCCTAGAAATTTTATTAGACCGCGCCCTCGAAAAATATCCTGATGGTGTCCTCATTGCCATTGATGATCTCGATAAACAAAACCCCAGAAGAGTCCGAGAATTAATGCACGATGCCCAGGGAATCTTAAAAGGAAAAGCCTGGTTTATGCTCACAGGTCATCCCTTGGGAATAACAGGGGATTTATTGACCAGTGAAAGGGGATTATTTGATCTACAACTTAAATTAGAAGAACTCGATCAGCCTACCACCTACAAAATGCTGATTAATTACCTTAATAGTGCGCGAGTTAATAATAATTGCGATGATGTGAATGACCCTCGTTCTGTCTTGCCTTTTTCAAAAGAGACAGCCGAAGAGTTCTGTCGTGTTTCCCTGGGTAAACCCCGCTTTTTTAATCGTTTAGGTAACGCCGTTCTCTCTACTGCCGCTAACTTAGGAGTAACTCACATTACCCCAGAAGTTTTGCAACAAGGATTTAAAACTATCGAAAAAGATCGCAAACTACTCCTAGCAGAAAAAGTGATGGAAAATCGCATTTTTCAACTACTACAAAAACGAGGTTCTTTATCCGATGAAACTATCACGATCGAAGAACTAGAATTACTCGGCGTTAAAAGTTATTCCGAAATCGTTCCCTATCTAGAACGGCTTGACGATGAAGATTTTGTTCAACGATCACTCCAATTAGACGCGATCGCTTATACACCGATTTTGTTACCTTCTAGCGATCCTTAAATTAGAAGAAATAATCAATATTCAGAGGCGATCGCTCTTTTTCCTGATTGTTATCCCGTTAAGCGATCGCTTTTTATTCCCGTATCCCGTTAGGCGATCGCATCTTAACAAGATAAAATTGTAAGTAGAAAAATTGATGGAAATCTAGATTATGACAACAACCGCCGATGATGTGTGGCGATTACTAGCCGAATTAACGAATGCCCAAAAAGAAACTAACCGACGTTTTCAAGAAACCGAACGTCTATTAAAGGAACAATCTCAAGAAACAGACCGCCTACTCAGGGAACAATCTCAAGAAACAGACCGCCTACTCAGGGAACAATCCCATGAAACGGATCGTAGAATCCGCGAGGTTAACAAACAAATTGGCGATCTCGGAGGCAAATGGGGAAGATTTGTGGAAAACATGGTGGCTCCAGCTTGTGAAACCATCTTTTTAAAGCGAGGAATTCCCGTTCATCAAGTCAGTCAACGAGTTAAAAAACACTTAAATGGACAAACTTTAGAAATTGATGTCCTTGTCACCAATGAAAATCATGTTTTAGTGGTTGAGGTCAAAAGTAGTTTGGGGGTAAATGATGTCAAAGAATTACAATCAGACTTGAACAAATTTAGACAATTTTTTCCAGAATATGCCCAGAAGCAACTATACGGAGCCGTTGCAAGCATTGAGATTGAAGAGGGAGCAGATCGCTATGCCTATCGTCAAGGTTTATTTGTTTTAGCTCAGGCGGGAGAGACGGTTTCTATTTTAAATAATCCTGATTTTCAACCTAAAAATTGGTAATTAGGCGATCGCCTTTTGGTAAGATCATGACAAGATGAACAACTCAAGCGACGACATTATTATATGAAAGGGATTGGGGAAAACAGCAAATTATTGATTTGTTTGCAGTAATTGAAGCAAAAAGCCAAAAAGACCAAAAAGACGCTTAATTGATCTTCTTTAAAATATCCAAAGAGAATCTTCTGAATGACACAAAATTTGAATAATATCAATTTTATTCAGGAAAATAGTCAGCATCTAAAACTTGTTCAGAGCTAAAAGGACAATCCGAAGGAAAAGTTATTTTGGGCAAATTTGTTTCTTTTGAAGCATCATTGCAAGCCAATTGATAGCATTTTGAAAAAACTTCAGTCAAATAAGGCTTTAAGCTTGGGCTATCCTCCAAAACAGTAGAAATTTGCCGTCTTTGTTCATTAATGGTACTAATCCAGCTAGAAGTTCTTTTTTCAGGTTGGTATTGCCACTTAAGTAAGTGCATGAACAGCACAATTAGTCGGTTTTTAACTTCCCGTTTATCATTTCTTCCCATTGATTCGATCTCGTCTATCAGATTTTGTCGGTCTAAATCTTGTAAATCTCCATTTTTGAGTTGATTGACGGTTTGCTCAATCCAGAGATTAAAATCAGTATCATAAAGCGTTTGGGTTAGGGTCTTCATTTTCAATACTCATTCATAATTAATTATTTTAAGACTTTAGGGATTGTCATGGCTCAACTCTAGCTAAATCATCCCCAGTTGAAAAACTTGATTCGCTGTCAAATTTAATTCAGGAAAAGTTTGGGAAATAAGGCGATCGCCATTTTGAAATTTATTGATTTGATATTCTTCCTCTACCAAATTACAAATAGAAATTGTCGGTTGCTTGGGATTGCCAATAAAATTACGTCCTCCCAGAGCCGCATAATCCACAATCCAATATTCCAGAATTCCCATTTCCTCATAATCAGCAAATTTTAAATGGTAATCATTCCGCCAATTGGTCGAGACAACTTCAATCACTAACGGGATGGATGCCCCACTACTTAGAATAGATTCTTTCTGCCAGCGAGATTCATTTGGTAGATTAGCGCGATTCATCACCAGAATATCGGGAAAATAACCAGAATCTTTGTCATCGGGTCTCACAATGACTTGATTAGGAACACTATAGGATAATCCAAGGCGTTTAATTTCAAAGGAAATTTCGACATTCAAAAATCCTTTAATTTCTTCGTGTTCACCGACAGGTTGAGCCATTTCAACAATATTTCCATAATGAAGTTCGTAACGCAGATCAGAATTCTCAGGCAGCCAATCGATAAATTCCTGAAAAGTCGTTATTTTGAGTAAGGTTTGGCTCATAACTTTATGGCTTTATGATTTACAGATTAGAATTAAAAGTCTTTAAGATTAGGATTATTTTGTAGTTTTTGAATTTCATCAATCACCGCATTATTCTCGTGATTTAATTGCACCGTTACTGAACGGGATAACTGATCTTGCTTTTGCAAGGCTTGGGCATAATAGGTTTGGGCTTGTTGAAGTTTACTTAAATCCTTATCATTTCTGCCCTCAAGACGCAATAATTGACCCTTAAGATACTGTAATTCAGGATTATTAGGCGTTTCTGCGATCGCTTGATTCAGATAGTTCATGGCCTTATCATACTGTTTTAAATCACGATAGGTTGTTGATAAGGCACGGTTTTTTAGATAATCAGGGGAAGCATATTTTTCAAAACGGCTAATCACCTGATCGGATTGGGAAAAAGGCGTATATTTAGATAAAAATAAATCCAAATAACCTCGTAAAAGATTTAATTCTGGATCATTAGGATTGGTTTTCGCTGCTAAATCGAGATAGTCAAACACTTGTCCGGCTTTACCCACAGCTTCGAGATAACTACCTTGTTTCAGTAAATAACCTCCTTCTAAGAAATGACCCACCGCTAGATATAAATTGCCACGTAGGGGATCTTGTCCCTTTAAAATTTCCGCCGTTTTTAAGGTTTTGTCGGCATAAACTTTCATGGATTCATAGTTAGCCGCATCGTAGGCGAGGGAAGCTTGCATCGCATAGGCCAATGGTTCAGTTGGCTCTGTCTGAAAAGCCTGATCTAAATAACTTTGAGCGGTTTTGTAATTTCCATCCCGAAAAATAGCTATAAACGCGGCTTCGGTATTATCGCCAATATTGTGGGGATTTTGGCTGCGAAAGGGATCACCGGCCCAAACTGCCGGATAACTCGCTCCTAAACAGGTGACAAGGGTTAAGAAAAATAACCTAAACCGTTTGGAGAGGGAAAGTGCCTTCATAGAATGGTATTGTCCTAAAAGTCCTGGGTGAGGATAAGCTAAAACAAATTCTTTTCCTAGGTTAACCGCTTGAGGGAGCGATCGCCCATGCTCTATTTACGAAATGTTAGTTATCATCCACCAGCTAGTCTGACCCCAATTTTAAAGGAGGTTAATTTGGAGTTGGCTCCCCAGGAGTTAGGTTTAATTATTGGCCCCAGTGGTTCGGGTAAGACGACTCTGTTGGAAATTCTGGCGGGTTTGGCGGAAAAAACCGAGGGGGATATTTTTTGGCGTGATCAGCCCCTAATGCCTATTCATCTTCAGCAGTTGGGTGGCTTGGTGTTTCAGTTCCCAGAACGACATTTTTGTGGTGGTACGATTTTAGAAGAATTGCGTTTAGGTCATCCCGAAGTGAGCAGCGATCGCCTCAAGGAAGCCTTAACAGAAGTGGGTCTAGAACATTTAGCCTGGGAAACCGTTCCCCATGATCTCAGTGGTGGTCAACAAAGACGTTTGGCCCTGGCAGTGCAATTGATTCGCCAACCCAATTTATTATTATTAGATGAACCGACTGCGGGTTTAGATTGGTCGATGCGCCGCCAATTGGCAAAATTATTGGGCAAATTAAAAAATCATTGGACGTTATTAATTGTGAGCCACGACCCCGGAGAACTGTTACAAATCGCCGATCGCAGTTGGAAAATCCATCAAGGTGAACTAACCCCGCTTGACCCCAATTTGTTATTAAGCCAGTCTGAAGCGGTGGCGGTCTAAAGCGATGAATGATAATAACTTGTCAATTTCTCCCTTACCTCTGCAATTAGAAACTTGGGAAACTAGCCTGGGCTGGCAACCCCAGGGTCAATGGCCCCAATTCCAGCATTTGTATGAATTAATTGTGGCTGGTAATCAACGCTTGAACTTGACACGCATTACTGAACCTCTGGATTTTGTGGAGAAACATCTCTGGGATTCTTTGGCCGGTTTGTTTTTATTGCCGACGATTTCCCAGTTAACCCAGCCCCAGGTCATTGATATTGGCACAGGAGCCGGTTTTCCTGGCATTCCTACCGCGATCGCCTTTCCTGATTGGTCTATTACCCTTTTGGATTCAACCCGCAAAAAAATCCAATTTATTGATGAGTTGTTAACCACCCTGCAAATTACCAATGCAAAAACCTGTATAGCACGGGCCGAAACCCTAAGCGGCGATCGCCATCATCGCAGTCACTATGATCTGGCTCTCATTCGGGCAGTGGCTCAACCCGCTATTTGTGCCCAGTATGCCCTACCCTTAGTAAAGCTGGATGGTTGGGTCGTGCTCTATCGCGGCCAATGGGAAGCGGCGGAAACCGAAGCTCTTCTGCCCATTGTGGAGGAATTAGGGGGTAAAATCGAAACCATTAAAACGATCCAAACACCTTGGACATCGGGGATTCGCAATCTAATTTATCTTCGCAAAGTCAAAAGCACTGCCGTAACCCTTCCTCGTCTCAAGCGTAAAACTATTTAAAATTCCGGCAATTTTCATGAATAATACAACTTATCTTTTCCCAAGTTTAGTCACGGTGTTAACCCTAGGGGTATATCAGGTTTTGGTGATCAATGTGGGACGGGCCAGAGCCAAATACAAGGTAATGCCGCCAGCCACCTCTGGTGATGAGAATTTTGAGCGGGTTTTACGGGTGCAGCAAAATACCCTAGAACAATTAGTGGCTTTTCTGCCTGCTTTATGGCTATTTTCGTTCTACGTTAGTCCTGTTTGGGGAGCGGCGATCGGGGCTGCCTGGCTCATTGGTCGCATTGTCTATGCCTGGGGTTACTATCAAGCCGCCGAAAAACGGATTGCCGGTTTTGCCATTAGTTCTCTGAGTGGATTGACGTTATTGTTTGGGGCCTTAGTCGGCATTGGCTGGACAATATTCCATTCTTAAGGATCATCGGACTTGTGCAACGCTCAAAACTTGCTATAGTAAAGCTGATTAATTGGTAAACCCATTAAGCTGACTGCTACTGTTCAAGGTTCCGATCATGATGCGAATACTAGCACTTGTCCCTGGGGGAATTAGCGATCAACTGCTCTTTTTCCCCGCCCTCGAAAGCCTCAGAGCCACTTACCCCAATGCGGCGATCGATGTGATCGTTGAACCTCGCGCTAAATCAGCCTATCGGGTCTGTCCCTACGTGAATGAAGTTTTACTCTTTGACTTCAAAGACCGCAATGGTTTAGCAGATTACTTAAATTTACTCGGCATTATCCGCGATCGCGAATACGAAGCTGCTGTGAGTGTCGGCAGAAATTGGGCGGTGGGACTATTACTCTGGCTAAACGGTATTCCGGTGCGAGTCGGTTATCAAACGGAGGCTTCTTGGTTCTTATCTAATCCTGTCCCCCTCAAACCTGAGCAGTACGCAGCCAATCTTTACCATAATTTAGTACAGGGTTTTGGCATTCAATCTCCCTGTCCGGCCCTTAAAGTCACGGTTCCCAAGGAAGATATTGTTTGGGCAGAAGCGGAACAACAACGCTTAGACCTCAAAAGTAACGGCTATATTCTCATTCATGATAGTTCCAGTCGTTTAGCCTCGATTCAGGGACTCAATAAAATTTATCCCGTCGCTAAATGGCATCAAATTATAGAAGATATTCAGTCCAAACAGCCGGATTTGGGCATTGTGCTACTTCAGGGCCCCGACAGTGACGAATGGCTGGCGGAAATGCAGAAAAATCATCCCCATTTAAACATTACTCGACCTGGAGATCTGGGTAAGTTAGCAGCCATGATTGCAGGGGCAAACTTAATGATTTGTACCGATAGCGCACCGATGCACCTTTCCGTAGCCGTCGGAACCTACACGATCGCCCTTTTTGGCCCAACCGACCAGGCAAAATTACTTCCTTCTGGCCAAGAGCGTTTTATTGGTATTCAATCTCCCAGTGGCGATATTGGTGATATCAAACCGGAGAAAATTTTAGAGCAGGTATGGCGTGGCTGATGACAACAGACTGCATAGCGAGAAATCCGTAATCCTTAATCAATGAAAAGACGTTACCTTTTAGAAGCGGGTTCAGTTACCCTAGGAGCCGTCTGGTTGGCTCAATCTTTTTCTCATCGTTCTAACCTTGAAATTTCTATGGCCAGTACAAAAGAAACCTTTGAAGTGACTAAAACGGAAGCGGAATGGCGTGCTATTCTCTCTCCAGAACAGTTTAATGTGCTTCGGAAACATGGTACGGAGCGATCGCATACCAGTCCCCTGGATAAGCAGTATGGTCAGGGGGTTTATCATTGTGCCGGCTGTGATTTACCGTTATTTTCCTCGGAAACAAAGTTTAATAGCGGGACAGGTTGGCCCAGTTTTAATCAACCCCTGGAAGAGGCTGTGGCAACTTCCACTGATCGCAGCTTATTTATGACTAGGGTAGAGGTACATTGTGCTCGCTGTGGTGGGCATCTTGGTCATGTTTTCGATGATGGCCCTGCTCCTACGGGTAAGCGTTATTGTATGAATGGGGTTTCGCTTAATTTTGTCCCTGACGAGGCCTAAAAAAAACTGAAACTGGCGATCGCTCCCTAAGCCTAAATGCTAAAACGCGATCGCCCATAGTAGGGCCATAGGTGTCAGCATAGGCGCGGAGATCGATGCGTTAACTCATAGGGGTTTCTCTCAGTAGGGTTTAGGCTATTATATAAGGTTAGAGAAGTTAGGCAAAAATCATTATTCATAATGTGTCCAGATTCGTACAATTTTGATTTTATGTTCTGACTTGATAACTTCATAAACTAGAACGATAGCCAATATTTCTAAAACGGAATCCAGTCTAAACGATTAATCCATTCTTCGGCTTCCGTTATTTCCCAGATTAATACGATAGATTCTACGCATTGAACAATGGTGCTACTTGGTCGTAACCACATAACACCCCAAATTTGACCGTTAACTTGCCAATGATTATTCAAATGTCCAGGCATAGAGCTTCGATTATCGGTGACTAATAATCGTTGGGAAATTTCGAGATACTGGAGCAGTTCGGGATCGAGAGTTCCGAAATTAGGCGCGTCTGGATCACCTACTCGCAAAACATCTATGGATAGATTAGCACGTTGAATCGCTAATTTAAGTTTTGGAGACAGATTTTCATCTAATAGGAAGCGAATTTTCATTGCTTAATTAAATTCTCTTCTAATTTCTGGGCTTGAGCTTGTTTCAATCGTTGGATAAGCGGTGACGATTCTTTTTGCCAGTTTTGATAATTTTGCTCTCTTCTTTGATTAACTTTGAAAAGATAAGTATTGATTGCGGTTTGGTTTTGATGATAATAGGTTAGAGTTGCGTAAATTTTTTCTAGGTTTAAACTAGGAAGTTCAGATAAAATTTCTTCAGGCGAGTAACCATTTAAGTAATATTTTAAAATGTCTTCGATACCGATACGATGGCCTTTGAGTCGGATGTCGTCTTCGGCTAAAAATTCAAAGTAGTTTTCTAGTTGCATGGGATTAATTTGATGTGATGATAGGTTAATAGGATTAATTGACGAACATTTTTATCCAACATTAGATTCTGCAATAATCTTGGCATTGAGAAGGGTAAAAATTTGATTGAGTTCTAAAATACCTGCCAATTCTGCGGATTCTTCTGAGGTTAGTGCTTCTCCTTTTTGTTTATCAAACAGTTCATCTAAACGTTGTTGAAGTTTATCGGTAAATTTAAACAAATAAAGTTGTCGAACTTTGCTGATTTTGATTTCTGTCTCTACCCAGGAGGAGGGTTTAACCATGTTTTCTGTTAGCATCATTAGCCTCTGTAACGGTTAATTTTTCTTTAGCTTGTTGTTTTTGGCGATCGCGGTTCATTAGGTTAAAAAGTAATCGGCGACGGAATCATAGTTACCTGAGCGCAATTGTCGTAGTAGGGTTCAAGTTCTTGGGGAATGGGAAAGTTTACGTTCATCGTTTATTCTCCTAAAACATTAGGTTTTTGTAAAATTTAACAATATTGAATTTAGGGTAGGGGCTTGGTCTCCAAGTCCGATTATTTCTGATAATAGAGGTATTGTCTTCAAATTTTATAGTCTCTGGATTTTGCAAACCCCTACGGGAATTTAAGTTGAAAAAATTCAGCAGTTTGCCGATAATCATTAATTGCATTTTGATTTTTATAGATGCTAGGGGTTTGGTTCCCCAATCCATTCCCAAATTCACGATAATCGCCCATATTTAAAAATGTTATTGTCGAATTTTGTTGTCTGGAATTAGGGATATTAGGATGGGAATTAAAATTTTGGGGATTTGGAATGGGAATCAATAAATTGGGGATTTGGAGACCAAACCCCTACGGGAATCTAATTGGAAACGCCTAATTCTTTTAGTCTATTAATAGCGTCTTGATAATCTTGCATTTTGTTTTGTTGTTGATAAAGTTTAGCGGCTTGGCGAAAATCATTAATTGCATTTTGATTATCATTTAAGTTTTTATAGGATAAACCACGACCATAGTAGGCATTAGCATAGTCAGGTTTGAGTTTAATGGCTTGATTGTAGTCCGCGATCGCCCCTTTATCATCTTTTAAATTAGACTTAGCAAGTCCGCGATTATTGTAGGCATCAACATAGTCAGATTTGAGTTTAATGGCTTGATTGTAGTCCGTGATCGCCCCTTGATAATCTTTTAAATTATTATTTTTTATAGCCCCGCGATTATTGTAGGCATCAACATAGTCAGGTTTGAGTTTAATAGCTTGCTCGTAGTCCGCGATCGCTCCTTGATAATCTTTTAAATCATTCTTAGCAATTCCGCGATTATTGTAGGCTTGAACAAGGTCAGGATTGAGTTTAATGGCTTGATTGTAGTCCGCGATCGCTCCTTGATAGTCTTTTAATTCATTCCTAGAAGTTCCTCGATTATTGTAGGCTTGAACAAGGTCAGGATTGAGTTTAATGGCTTGATTGTAGTCCGAGATCGCCCCTTGATTATCTCCTAAATTATACTTAGACAATCCTCGATTTGAGTAAGCGTTAGCATTCTTGGGATTGAGTTTAATAGCTTGATTGTTGGCCTCCATCGCTTTTTGATAATCATTTAAGCCAATATATACCCGTCCTCGATTAAGGTATGCCTCACTCGAATTAGGATCAAGCTCAATCGCTTTATTTGCATCTTGCATTGCCCCCTGATAATCTTTTAAATTAAACTTAGAATTTCCGCGACTATAGTAGGCTTCAGCAAAGTTAGGATTGAGTTTAATGGCTTGATTGTAGTCCGCGATCGCCCCTTGATTATCTCCTGATTCTCTCTTAGAATTTCCGCTATCATAAAAGGCTTTTGCTGTTAGTTGAGGTGAAGGACTAGGCTGAGGTTGAGGAGTTGAAAAAGTTGTGGATGGACTAGGTTTTGAAGTGATTGTTTCAGGCTTTTGATTAAAAGCAAATTCTCCTGTTAAAGAAGACGAATTCCAAGGAACTTGATAATTCTTCGTGTCTTTAGCAACATTAGACCGCACTTGTCGCAGCATTAAATCCACATCTAGATTTGGAGTTTTAATATATTTCAACAAATAAGAAGTAAACAACCCATTACGCCCAATACCATCACTGGCTACTTTTCCTGGTGCAGTCGCAAAAACAATTAAAGTTCCTGATGCGGTCTGTACTGGTGTTGTTAATCCCCTGCTAGATGACCGCGAAAATTTACGAAAAGGATTATCCCGACAAGCATCTAAAATTACAAGATTAATCCGATTACCTGCACTTTCCATTCTGCCTAGTATTTTCCCCAAAGCGATTGACTCATATTCAACATCTTTTTCGGCTTTGATCTGAGCATTAACAGGAATGAGATAATTTTCTCCTTCTACCTGCACTCCATGACCCGCATAATAAAATAAACCGACGTAACCTTGATTAATTCGAGTTGAAAATTGATCGAGAGCATCATCCATTTGTCGTTTAGAAGAATCCTTAAGCAAAATCACCTCAAAACCTAACTCCTTCAAAGCGGCTTCCATATCCGTTGCATCATTAAGCGGAGTATCGAGTTTACCGACTTGATAATTTGCATTGCCAATAACTAACGCGATTCTTTTCTGCTGTTGAGTATTAGAAGAGTTTTGAGGAATAGTAGTGACTTGACTGCGGTTTGTTTGCTCACTAGAACACGATGACACCATCATTAAGAGTGCCACAGAGATGACTAATCTACCAACAATTTTAAGACGAAGAATAAACATAAATTATTTTCTAGGCATGGAGAAAGCTTCTATGGTCATTTTTTGGGGAGAATTAAAGCTAATTTTCGATAGCACTTGAACTTTTTCCTTATTATTAATCATTTTCTGCACATCATTCACTGGTATCACCTTATTTAAGTCAATTTGTGCTGACTGAGCCGATTTTTGTAGTTTGAATACCTTAATCGGTACGCCTGGCCAAGTTTTAATATAACCCCGAATCTTAGAAGGAAGCGATCGCCCCTCAATCCAAACATCCCCTTCAAAACTAACTGACTTCACCTGATTTAATGGAACCGTTTCAGCCTCACCCCCTGCCTCCACCGTTAACTTTGTTACCCCAAAAGCCATTAACCGTCCCGTTAAAGGAGTCCCCTGCTTGCGTACCACTGTCGCAGTATCAGGTACAACCACCTCCAAAACCGTTGATTGACTGCCAACACCCGCCGAGATCGAAGCCCAGAGCGTAACGCTGATCAATCCAGAAAAAATACTTCCTCTCAAAATGACCTTGTTCATAGGATTACAGACTTAATATCCAGACAAATCAGAGATAATGGGATTTTAGCATAACTTTTTAGCCCAACTATCTGAGGTAATTAAAATGGCCGAACCCCAGAATACTGAATTTAATCCCCTCGGCAAACTGATTAGTGTACTGGCTTTATTGGCCGCCGCGCTTTACTTCACCGGCTGGATTTATCGCTGGGCCTACTTTAGCTTTTTTCACCTCGAAGTTACGACCCTTAGCCTTCCCAACGAATCCTTTTATTTTGCCGCTTTTCAAACATTTTTTGGAGATATTTGGGCAATTCCCAGAAAAATCCTATTTTTAATCGTGATCATATTCGCTATTCTTATCACCTTTACAGGGCAAAAATGGCTTGGAAAATATCTAAAAAAATTACCGATCGCCTTCAATAAATCCCCAACTAATATCATTAATTTTTTATCCTCTTTATTCAATGAATTTATTATCATTCTTTTTGTGCTGACGGCTCTCTTTTGGCTCGCAATCTGGCAAGCAAAGGATGATGCTTGGAATGATGCTGTTAACGAAACCTCTTCTTTACCAATTGTCACGATTGTTATGCCCAAAGATGCAGTATTGGGACGAAAATTTGATAATCCCTTAGAAAGTCGCTCGACAAAACCCAACTTACCAAAATTTAGTATTATCGGCGATCGTCAATCCTACGAACGTTTGTTAGATAAAGAACTTAATGATATTAGTAATCCTGATAAACCTAGAGTTTGGCGACTTTTGCTCAAAGGTAATGGTTATTCCTATATTTTTCCAGCCCTACCTGAAAACAACCCTAAATTAACCTTTCCCGTTGTAATGGTTTATGAAAGAGATAACGGCGTTCAACTAACAATTTTAAATTCCTCTCTTGCTAAACCTTGATAATTCAAATATCTCAATCTTAAATCAACAACAAAGGATAAACCTAAGCGATCGCAGTTAAGTATTAATAGAAAAAGCGATCGCTTTTGGATTAAGATGAAACGATCACCTCTCAAATTTCATCTCGACAAAAAGAGATCGCCAATGCTGATTCAGCTTATCTAACAACCAATAGCTGCTAAACGTAACCATTATAACAAATCGCACTAATTTCCCCATATATCTTCATTTAGAATTGTTTGAATTGTTTGCTCAAATGGACATTCTTCTGGAAAAGAAACTTTTTGATATTCTTTTTTTACTTTTAATAAAGCTCGTTGCCAGGCATCATTAAAACTGATTTCCCATCGAGATTGAAGACTTGGTACTTGACTAATCAACAAATCAATTTCGGCCCGTTGATTACGAATTGTTCTTTCCCAACCATTGTAATCATCGGGAGAATCTACATAAAGACGTTTTAATAAATGTTCAAGTAAAATCATTAAACGAGAAATTAATTCCTTTTTTTGAGAAATCCCCAAGGCTTCAACCTCCTCAATTAAATTTTTAATATCCAAGTTTTCAAAATCATGTTTTTTTAATTTACTAACGGTATCTTCCACCCACAGTAAAATATCCTTTTCATAAAGTGTGCTATCCATGGTTATTCCTCTAACGCTTTTCTAATAATTACTTATTTTATCTTTTTTGATGCTAATCGCCCCTTACCCACAGATAAAAAGCGATCGCCGATTAATTGATACTGGGTAGTGTTCTGAATCTGTAGATAAGACCAATCGCAATTAGTGCGCTGACAAGGTTCTAGAAACGCGATCCGCAGGTCTAGAACATTACCGACGCTCCGTTCATTAAGGTTCTAGATATTGCATTCAAAAAGACGCATAAAGAAAAAAGTGACCATCTTGAGACCATAGGGAGATTTCCACCAGATTGCAGGGAAACAACCGCGAGGAGCGTTTAGGGAAAAATCCCATTGATCATAGACATCAAAACGAACCTGGCCATCCACCATCCAACCGACTTCTCTAGCGAAACTTGCCATAATTTTTCTATCTTGGGTTCTGAGGCTATCTAAGTTGCCCCCCCCCTTTTCATAAATTTCAAGTTGTATGCTAAATCCAAAGCGATCTTGGCTATAGGTACGCCACAGACGATCAATCACTTGTAGGACATTACAGGGAAACTTTGATAGGATTTCAGGAGCCAGATCATCTCTTTTCATAGCAACGGTTTCCAGAATTACTTGGTTAGTTTCCAGATCAGCTTCTTTAAAGTGTCCTGAACTCAGGAATTTTTGTAGCCGACCGTAACGCTCAATGTCGGGAATGAGAAGTAGTTTTTCTTCCAAACTGATTACTCGTTGGGTCAAGGTTGCTACCTGCTCGGAGAGGACAGCCCATTGTTGACTAGGATCAGAGAGATTTGACGGATTGATAGGGTCTGGACTGGTGAGATCGGACATGGAGATCAGTTCCTAGAAAGTCTAGTTCAACAAAAAGGATAACCTGAATTTGCTTCCCTAAAATGTCGGCTTGAAGGCTTTCCCCGTCATGACATCTCTGGCGGCTCGATGTAAAAGGGAATGACGATAAACTAAGGCCGTTAAATCTTCGGCATAACCCCCCCCAATTACGCAGGCAACAGGATATCCACCGGCAAGACAGGTACTTAGGACTTGTCTGTCTCGTCGATATAGACCCATATCCGTAAGTGCGAGTTTACCGAGACGATCGCCGATATGAGGATCAACCCCGGCATCATAAAGCACCAAATCCGGTTTAACCTGGGTGAGGAGATCGGGTAAATATTGGGCCAAAATTTGTAGATAACCGTCATCATCCAAGCCTTCCGGCAGAGGAATATCGAGATCACTGGTCTGTTTACGGGTAGGAAAATTCACTTCACAGTGCATAGAGAAGGTAAATACCTGGGGATCATCCCGAAAGATCCAGGCTGTCCCGTCACCCTGATGAACATCTAAATCCACAATCAGTACTCGCTCCACAAGCCCCTGATGCTGTAAAACGCGCACAGCGATCGCCAGGTCGTTAAAAATGCAAAATCCTGAACCGTAGCTGGGAAAAGCGTGATGGGTTCCCCCTGCGGTATTACAGGCTAGACCCATTTCGAGGGCCAACTGGGCTGTTAAAATCGTTCCTCCCACAGCAGTACAGGTACGTCGCACTAATTCAGGACTCCAGGGTAATCCAATACGACGTTGGGCCTTGGCATCTAATGTGCCATTGCAATAGCCTTCAACATAGTCAGGGGTGTGGACTAATTGCAATATTGCCGATGAGGCGATCGCCGGTGTAAAACAGGAATCGAGGCTAATTACCTGATCTTTCAGCAGTAACTCGTACAATAGCTGAAATTTAAGCATCGGAAAGCGATGACCAGGCGGTAAGGGCGCGACATAGTGGGGATGGTAAACAACAGGAACCATGGCGATCGCGGATTTAGTCTCTAGCGGGAAAAGTAATTGACTCCTCTCGTTGCGGCACATTTTAACGATGCCATTTGGTGACACCGCCAGGCTGATCAATGAGGGTAATGCCTAGCTCCTTAAGTTGATCTCGTAGGCGATCGCTTTCTGCAAAGTCTTTATTTTTTCGGGCGATCATGCGTTGTTGAATGAATTGCTCAATCTCTTGATCACTCAGGTTATTTTCAGTAACGGATTCCTCACTAATAGGTGCGATCGCCAATCCCAAGACCCCAGCGAGAGTAACTAAGGTTTGCCAAGGTAGTTGCAATTGTGCTGGATCTGTTTCCGTCTGACCTTGATGGACAAGGACATTGCCCTCTTTCCGCAAGTCTTTTGCGAGTTCAAAGAGAATGGCTAACCCTTCCGCAAAATTAAAATCATCATTAACGGCTGCTTCAAAACGTTGCGTCCAATCATTGGCGAGGGGGGTTAAAGGGGAAAAGTCTAAATCCCAGCCAAATCTTGACCCGTAACTATATCCAAAGGCCAAACCTTCCCGTAAAGTCTGCCAACCATTCGTCGCCGCTTGTAAGGCTTCCTGGGTAAAGTCTAAGGGCTTGCGGTAATGACCTTGCAGCACAAATAAACGCACTGCCATCGGGTCAATTTGGGCCAGTAGCTCCCGAATGGTGGTGAAGTTCCCCAAAGATTTAGACATTTTTTCACCCTCCACCCTGACCATGCCATTGTGTAACCAATAATTTGCTAAAGGCCGACCTGTCACAGCTTCGGATTGGGCAATTTCATTTTCATGGTGAGGAAAAATTAAATCACTGCCTCCGACATGGAGATCAATGGTGGGGCCTAAATAGTCTCGTACCATTGCCGAACATTCAATGTGCCAGCCGGGCCGCCCTTCTCCCCAGGGGGAGTCCCAAGCCGGTTCGCCAGGTTTAGCCGCTTTCCAAAGGGCAAAGTCAAAGGGATCTTTTTTCTTAGCCTCTTCGGGATCGGTGACTCGACCACTGGCTCCGGCCTGCATATCCTCTAATTTGCGCCCCGATAGTTTACCGTAGTCAGAAAAATGGCGTACTGAATAATAGACATCTCCTGCGGCGGGATAGGCATAACCCTGCTGTTCCAATTCAGCAACCAGTCGTTTAATCCCATCTAGGCTGTGGGTCGCACGAGGATAGGCAGTGGCTTCTTTGACCTGTAGCTGTTCCATATCCTCAAAATAGGCGGCAATAAAGCGCTCCGAAACGGCCTCCATCGTTGAGCCTTCCTGTTTAGCCCGATTGAGAATTTTATCGTCAATATCGGTAAAGTTTTGGATATATTGCACGGCATAACCGAGCCATTCTAGGTAGCGTCTAACCACATCCCAGGTAATACAGGTGCGGGCATGACCCAAATGACAATAGTCATAGACAGTAATCCCACAGCAATACATCTTCACCTTTCCCACTTCTAGGGGGACAAAGGTTTGTTTTTGGCGGGTTAGGGTGTTGTACAGGCTCAGGGTCATGTTTCTGGTTAGGCGATCGCGGCACAAAATAGGGTGATATACAGTGGGAAAATTGAGGGAAAACAAGCTAGGGGCGATCGCCACGATCTCGATCCAAGTAGAAATGGTGGCTACGCGGGTAAAGTTACAAGTAAAGTTAACCAGCCTGACTCTAAGCTGTTTTTTTCGGAGCAGGTTGTCTAATTGGTTTGAGATACTTAGGCGTTCTGAGGGTGGGTTCATCCAAGAGTGTCACGAAACCAAAGCAATTTTTGGCTGGAATAAAACGGGCTTCCAATTGGCAGAAGTAGCGTTCGGGTTTTTTATCCTCTTCCTTCGGAGCCTTGGGATTAAAGTAGAAAGGCTTAACGGGAGAATCCTGCCATAGCAAGGGTAAATGATTGGATTTGCACTTGTCCCAATCCCCTAACCTTTCATTCCGATAGATGCTTAGGACTGGGCGTTTATATTGGGGGATAAACTGCCAAAGACCCCGCAGAATAAAAATATTGAGAGTATCTGCTTCTCTGAGTTCAGTCTGAAAAGCAACCAATTGGAAACCCAGGTTAACGGTCATGCGATCGCCTTTGAGAGGATACCAGGCTTTTGGATAAACTCGGAGGTAAAGTTCCGTTTCGAGAGCTAGGGCCCGTTTCAAAAGTAGCTTTTTGCCCATCAAGGGATAAACATTGTCTCCTATCTTGACCTGATATTTCCCCTCTTCCTCGGCTTGAATCAGCCCCTTGATCACGCCAACTCCCTGGAAAAACAACTTTGCTTTTTCTGTTTTCTCTGGTTGCTCTGAGTCCTCTTCCCCAAGCACCACCATCTCTGGCTCTGGATTTTCTAGTACTGGTGCTACAGTTGGCTCTACTGGTGCATCAACTTCTGGCTCCACTGAGACAACTTCCTTGGTTTCAGGAATAACCTCTGGTTTCGATTTCTGTTTAGTTGCTGCTTTGGTCTTTTTCGCCTTGGTGGGAACTGGCTCTTTAACCGGAGTCGTTTCTGGCGTTACCTGCTGACTAGGAACTTCAGGTTCTGGCGGTTTTTCCGCCTCAGGCTTGGAATTTCTTTTGAGTCCAACAATTTTTAAGGTCATGGTGATGCCCCTCTGGATATTTTCGTGGTTAAAGGGTAAAGGTCTTTTTTTGTCCTGTCCGTTCTATTAATATTAGAGCTAATCCTATGATCTATGACTAGAAAATCGAGAATTCTGTACAACTCTTTCTAGCTAAGGTTTTTCATCATCAGGAAATGGGTTTGAAACCAGGGCAAACGCATCAAAATTCTAGACTCTTTATTTGACAAGCCTTTTAGCATTTCATAAAAAATCAATAATGATTGCTGAAACCTTTACCTAGCCTAT
>Ga0208854_1000007_pt1 | contig 42633 bp, 4 predicted proteins | sample LakMenEpi30Nov11_FD_150748 | JGI IMG/M metagenome (GOLD analysis project Ga0208854, IMG submission 150748) | Freshwater microbial communities from Lake Mendota, WI - 30NOV2011 deep hole epilimnion (SPAdes) | ecosystem: Environmental > Aquatic > Freshwater > Lake > Epilimnion/Euphotic zone ...
GAAAGAGATCTTCATTGGAGCCGGATTTTTACTGGTCCCAGGAACTGCATCAACTCCCATAGCAGGAAGGGCAAGCACATTCTTAACTGGAGCTTCCGCGGGATTTTTTAACAACAAGTTATCAGCATCTTCCTTTGAGGAAGAAGATGGCGTAGAACCTAAACGCGCTTTAAGAGCTTTAGAAAGCTCTTCATTTTGTTTTTCAAGACGATCCAATCTTTGATTAAGAGTTTCTTTTTCTTCCTGAGCAAAAATAGTTGTATTCAAGAAGGAAAGAACAATAAAAATCGCAAATAGAATGGCGCGAACCTGTTTCTTTAAAATGAGCACGCGAAACTCCAGGATCCAATCCTTGGGAAAAAATACATGCGTGTCGAATAAGGTAATTAAGAATCAAGTCAAACCAAGTTTGCTTAAACTTTAGTAATATTGACAAAAATTGTAAAAAAGGGAGTTAAGCTAGGGAAGAAAATCCTGCAAAGGGTTGGTATAATTGTAGAAGTTACAAATAAAAAAAGAGCCTGCATAAAACAGGCTCTTTAGGAAAAACAAAGAGTTAATTAAGTATTAACTGTGGTTGAAGCCAGAACACCGCCCGTGAAGTTCTCTTGGAAGGCGAAGAACGCATCCACAATATTAAGGTTTGAATCGAAGAGAGAAACTTGTGGGCCACCACCAGGGCCTGCTGCGGTAAGAAGGTATGGGATATTAGGTGGAGAATTGGTACCACCAAGAGCAGCGCCAACGCGCACACCACCAGTAAAGCCAGAACCAAAAGGTTCAAGCCTAGAGATAGCGCCATTACCAAAGTAGATTCCAACTGAACCAATAGGGCCTGAGCCTGTACCTGTATAGATATCCGCAAGGCCATCGCCATCAAGATCACCCGACCCAACGAACACACCGCATAGGTAAGAAGGATCGAAAGCAAAGAAACTTTGGATTGAGTTGGCACTGCCGTTTGAGATCTGCCAAACCTGAACATGAGGGCCGCCACCCTGAGCTGCACCCGTAATGATTTCATCATTGCTATCGCCGGTGCGATCACCTGCTGCAACATTAACACCCAGATTGAATTCAGGTGCATAAGCAAAGAAATCAACAAGCTGGCTTTGGTTATTAATTGCAGCAAAGTTTGCATTACCAGCGAAAGCTTTAACACGAGGACCACCGCCAGCACCAGCGCCAACGATGATATCATCCAAGGCATAGTTAGAAGCGGAAACATCGCCGTTAATGTTGCCCGTAGCAAGAGTGATACCACCGGTAAAGCCAGGTTCGAAGGCAAAGAAACCTGATTGAACAGTAGCGTAAGGAACGCCAGGCGTAATGGTCCAGATGACAACATGAGGGCCACCACCAGGCCCTGCAGCGGTGATAAGATCAGGAGTTCCATCGCCGTTGACATCGCCGATTGCGGTTCGAACACCACCAGTAAAGCTGGTATCGTATGCAAAGAAGGAGAAACCTGAGCCATCAGCAAAGCTAATTTTAACAATAGGGCCACCGCCTGAATCAGTGGAGACCGCAAACAACTTATTAGGGTTTTGGGACTTAGCTGCAACAGCAGAACTAATGGATTGAATACCAGTGATTTGAATCACCACATCATTACCACCGGTAAGTGAGGCGGTACCATTAGCTGCTATGTTGCCTGTATAGCTGATTTGGAAAGTAGCAACATCAGTTCCATTAGGCATATTAACAGTAAAAAAGTCCCCTTGGTTAAGAACTACTCCAGCACGGGTCTTAAATTTACCAGTAATCGACTCAGTTTCATCGTTGGAAATGATACCAAAAGTATTGCCAGCTATAACATCTGCATCAGGGGTAAAAGCTACATCCAAAATACCATTAACATTATTTTTAGCCAAGCTTACTACGCCTGTAACATTGACCTGATCAAAAAGGTTGAAAGCAACGGAACGAATGTCAACCTTATAGGTACTTTGAATGCTTAGGTTACCTTGAAGATTGAGAACACCGATTGGGTTGGTCAAATTACCAGGGGAAAGTTGGCCCCTAGGAAGAATATTAACTGCGCCGAGGGTACCCTTGGTGCCGCCTAAAAGGCCATTACCTGTAACATTGGTAACGGTAGCAGCATTGATCTTGGCATTTTCGAAGAAGAAGTTGCCATTCTCGATGGTGGTTGCAAGGCCTGCAGTATTCGCGGAACTATCGGAGTTAAGGAATACGGAACCAGTACCCTGCTTACGAAGGGTGGTCGTCGTGGGGATATTAATAACATTGCCGGTTGCAATGGTGGCTGGAGAAATACTTGTATTAATAATAACGTTGGGGGTGACACCGTTATTTATTGCAGACAAGGGAGCAGCACCATTAGTACCATAAAAACCAATACCTGTGCTATTGCCATTAGCTACAGTTCCGGAGGTAGTATTAAGAACGGAAACGGTTGGTGCCGAAGTATAGCCCGCTCCAGGATACTGAAGATCCATCCTAACAAGGCCACCGACAACACGATTCCCAACAGAAACAAAAGTGCCACCAACATCAAAATATAGATTTGTTAAATCAGTATAACCTGCACCATTTAATCCAGGATTATCTAAAGTTAAAGTGTCAATAAACCCATTCACCACAGTAATAGTACCAGTAGCAGCAGTAAAAGAAGAACTGGCAAGAAAAACAAGATCAGGTGCGGTAGGTTGTAGAACTAGAGGATTTTGCAAATATTGAACAATAGGTTGCTGAATACTTACTGGAACAGGCCCAGAGGTCGTATCATCTATAGTACCGTATTGGCTAGTGGCACTTACGCTTCGAGGCAAAAAAGTCAACGTGGAGCCATTGACAGTACCAGTAAAGCCATTAATTGAAATTCCAAGCACCGCATTAACAACAGCACCGCTGCCACCGCCCCCAGAAACAACTACCTCGGGCAATCTAGTAAAACCAATGGCAGCTATACCATTGCCTGTTGCACTACTGAACCCACCTAATGTAGATGTATTGTTGGAAACAACAGGAGTATTTAATTTAAATAAAGATTTATCTTGAACTTGAACAACTCCATTAAAGGTAACATTACCTCTATTTTGGGTGCCACCAACACCCGCACCTACAAAATTATTTGTTGGAATATAGGAAAAAGGGTTAGTTAAAGAAGGGTAAGGAGCAAGAGAAGAATCATCAGCAAATCTCTGAAGTTCGGCTGTACCATTAACGATTAAATTAAACTGGTTATTGGTGACCTGCCCTAAAGTAGTTTTACCAATACCATCGGTAGTAAGAACTGTATCTGCAATCAAAGTGATTGGGCCTGGGCCAAAATCTAAAATCTTAGTAGTAGAAGCATTAAAATTGCCACCAATACGCCTGATAGATGGCCCTTGAACATTAAGATTATTTTCAATCTTAAAAACAGAACTTGCACTATTACCCAGTTGTAAAATACCACTATTAGAAATGGTATTATTAGCATTCCATTGATTGTTACTGCCCATAATTAAAAGATTATTCACATCAGGCGTTACTAAGAAATTACTCTTAATGGCGAAATTAGACTGAACCGTCACTGACCCTGTTAAATCAATCTCGGCAGGAAGCGATGGGGAACTAATCCCGAGTCCAGACAAATCAATGTTCGCAACATTACTTAAAGACGAATAAGTGTTTGCAATAGTGCCAACATAAAAGTTATTAGCTACCAAGGTATTGGTAATGGAAAAATTGTTACCACGATAGAAACCTAACTGATCAGCAGAAGCACCACCTGTATAGGTATCAATCTTGACATTACCACCCACAGTGGTTCCGTAAATTCCTAAACCACCAGCATTAAGATGTAAATAATAAGCATCATTGGTAATGGTAGTAATAGAAATATTACCAGTTTGATTTGGCAGATTGCCATAAGGTTGAGGGAAAGCTTGTTGCGGAGGGTTCAAGGCTCCAATGGTAGTTAATTGGTTTGATTTAAAATCAAAAGAGTTAAGAATATTAGTATTAATGATTTCATTTTCATTGAATTGGGGCACACCATTAACAGTGGAAGTACCACTAGCATAATTGATAAACTCACTTTGAGAAATTTGGGGATTAAGGAAGGTAGGACCAGAAAGATCATTAAATACCTGAGAGCTAAAATAGGTATTAATGAAAGAAGATTGGGTCATAACCGTAGTACCAAGATTGATATCTTTATTAACAGAATACAATCTAGAAGCAAGATTAGTTACACCGGTAATGGCAGATGTAGAAACCCCTTCATTAAATATAAATAAATCCATGTCTTTCTGGGGATTAGACCCGTGTACACCAAAAGTGACATCACCTTGATTTTGAAAAACAGTAGGACTGGAACCAGTAATAAAATAAAACCAACGATAAACGGGACTGTTATTTACAAATGTTTGAAAGGAATAATCAGTGGAGGTGCCTTTATCAGTTCCATTGAATAAAACATTATACCTTTTTTTAGTGGTAACAATTTCATCTACCAAAACAGGGCCTGAAAATTCAACATCACCAATAGAATCAATGATGCGTACGCTGCCAAAAATCTCAGGAGAAAGATCTAAGGTTGTGGGTTGGGGGAAATTACCCACCTGCTTGATTTCAACACCGCCAGAGGAATTAACGACCAATTTACCATTGGCGCCCCGTAAGGAATCAATGGTAATGGTAGAACCTTGTAAATTTCCAGAATCAAGCGTAAGCATAAAACCGTTGGTAAAAACATCGCTTAATTCAATTACAGAAGAAGATGCATTAGCACCTGAATTACTTTTAATACTGGAATCACCAGTAAGAGTTATTGCCTGGGTTGGAGTTAAATTGATGGTGAAATCTTGAGAAACTATGGAACCATATAAAAACACCTTGCTATTACCAGCAATTGTAATTCCACCCTTAAAACTAAGGCTATCGTTGGAATCGCCAAGCACAATGGTACCCGAGGTCGTTAAACTGGTATCACTGGTTACATCAGTAACAGAACCTAAAAAATAAACTCCATATAGTTTATCCACCCCTGATATAATTTCCGCCCCTGAAATCTTGGCAGCAAAAAGATTATTATTGAAAGTGATACCGAATCCGTCGGAAATTTCGGTAATAGAAATGGTAGTTCGTTCGTCAACTTTACCCACCTGGCTATTAAAAACAATATTTCCATCAGATTTTACTACATTGATATTTGTAGCATTAACAGTGCCATTAAATAATGAATTCCCAGCATTTTGAAATTTAAGCACCCCAATATCAGAACTCAAAGTGCCAGTAACTACAATGTTTCCACCATAAATGTTGGATACCAGTAACAATTGCGGAATATCATTGAAATTTTGATTAAGACCATTATAAACTTGATTATTTGCAAGGGTATTAAAAGTAACATTGCTTGCATTACCACCTGGCGTACCGAAAATACTTTGAAACTGAAAATTAGTTGAAGAAAGACCATTACCAAAAGTGACTTCTACGCCATCGCTCAAGAAAATATCACCGGTGAAAGTGACAACACCAGGTGTAAATGGCACTAGTTGTTCAACAAAACCCAGTTTTGAATCAGAATTTTGATTATTGGATTGAAAATTACTTTGATTGATGGTGCCAAAAGAGAGATTTCCTTTGTCCATAGAAACAGTACCAACAATTTTTAATGCATTAGCACCTTGGTTAGAAGAATAAAGACTGCCTTCAACAGCTAAAACACCAGTATACAAATCCTTTGCTTGTATCGTGGAGTTATCAAACCGAATAGTATCGTAGCCTTGAACTGTAACCGTAGAAGTATCATTAACTCCTGTTGAGATATTTCTATTAGTGCCAACGAGGTTCAGAACATCAATATCCTTACTAGGAAATGCTGTTGGCCCACCATTAAAAGAAAAACTTACATTTTCAATATTTGGATTATATGATTCGGTGGTATATAACTCTTTATCACCTGTTTGAAGAATTACAGTAGTAGGGTCTATTTTTTGGTAATTTAGAAATGACAAATTAACCAAATTTAGAGTATCATTACCCCCATTTTGCTCAAGTTTAATTCCTAAAAATTCCCTTCTACGGATAGTGTTAGATGACCCAACAGGAACAGTGATGGAGTTATTAATTACTTTAGAACCATATGCAAAACCAGTAAGACCAAAAGTAGTATCACTAATACCCAATTGAAGAGCATTCGATGTATTTAAAGAATTTTCAAGTGTCACATTACTACTACCATCCTTGCCAATAACATTAAGCAAATTATTTTGGTCAACAAAAACAATAGTTTCTGGGCCATCTGCAGCAATACCTTTATAAGTAATTACAACATCATTCCCGTCTCCACCTTGATAAGTAATAGTGTACATTGCGCCTGAGGCATAAAAAGTACTACCTTCAGTAAGAGTAGAATAAATATTATTTGTCGGATCTGTTAACCCTGAAAATTTACCAAAAATTCCAAGGCCTGAAGTCTGATTCACGATTTTTAAAGTGGTATTTATTGGAATATTAAGATTTCGGAATACAGGGTAAAGAATGTATTCACCATCTACAATTAAATTAGAAGTAACAATTTGATTTTGAGTAATACCAGGAACACTACCAGTAAAATTTACATAGTAAGTGCCTTTTACATCATCGGGTTGCGCAGAAGGATATTTTTCTTTTAATTCTAAAGGCAGAACGAATTTTAATATTCCATAATTATTACTTATATAACCAGGCGCTAGAGTTGCACCATTAAGCGTTATTTTTCCACTTTTACCCTGTACAGTACCAAGGCCACGAACAACAGGAGCATAAATCTGACCACTAACTGTATTAGCTTCAAATATTGCCCCCGCTTCGAAATTAAAAACAGAAGAAGATCTAACTCCTAAAATTACATCACCAAAATTATTAAAAAGGGAGGTTCCTGCAAAATAATTGTTATCGCCCTGCATTTCTATATTATAAAATCCTTGATTAGCAATAAGATTGACACCCAACAAATCACTACCGATGTTTTTCTCAAAGGTGTAAAACCCTGCCCCTTTATTAGCCTTTAAACCGTTACTATTTAATATTATATTTGAAACAGTTACTGCATCAGTAGATTTAAACCCAGCAGTTTGCGCAATCGTAAGTGTGCGGTTTTGTCCAGTTACACCACCAATTATCACATTATTTTTTTGCCCAAATGTAGCACCATCAGGAATGTTACCGGTACCATCATCAGTTCCTGCGGTTAAGATCAAATCTGAACCAATAGTTGAACCAAGAGAGATGGAATTAAGCGTGATAAGTTTTTCGATTTCTAAATTGCCGTTTGCTGCATCAATGGTAAATATTTTATTAAAAGGAGAAGCGGTAGCAGCTTCGGTTGATAAATCGCCATTAAATTTGATGTAAGATCCTGCAGTAACATCAGCAAATATTTTTGTAGTTTGGGTCCCCTTATCAAATCTCGCAGCTTTGCTGCCATCAATAAATTCTAGCACATCAAATTTAGCATTCTGCGTAGTATTAGTTCTACCCGGTGCGCCAACGCTGAAATCACCAGTGTTTTTTAAAATAGCCTCATTAAAAATATCTGTTTCATCTGAATAAATATTTAAATTATAGATACCATTAGTTATAGGGTAAGAATTAAATACAAAACGCCCTTGGGTTGGAACCACGCCTGGTTCTACTTTAAATGCACCGCCAATATCCAAGGTATAAGGAGTAGGGGGTAAAATATTATTAAACGCATTGGTGCCAATTGTTATATTGCTAATATTGCCATTAGAACTTCCATAATTGTAAATGGAAAAGTCACCAATAACGTCTACATTTTTCTTAAAGTTAGCTTGGACATTAGCATCTGCGCTACCATTAAATACTATAGTATTTACATCTACATCTGTACTATTTGAATCCCTGCTTGCAGTAAAACTGCCAGTATCATAAATATTTAAATCGCCAGCACCTAATAATATTCCATTTAAACTTACATTACCAGAAGTTGCAATATAAAGATTAAAACCGGGGGAACTAAAGGAAGTTGTTAGGTCAGTTGCAATAGATGGTGCAAAACGATTAGTTAAACCAGCATTAGAATTAATATCAATTTTACCGCTGCCATTGTATCCTAGTAACAAATCACCTCCTAAAACTATTTCGGTATCAAAATTAATGGAAGCAGAGCCAGAAGCACTTGTCGCCTGGAATGCAATTTCACCCCTAACAGTAATAGGCCTAGCTCTATCGTTATCTTGATCATAGTTAAAGATGTTGAAATAATTTCCAGTTTGCCTGTCATATTGATTTTTGAAAGGCAAGGAAGAGTTAGGAGTATTTGCAATAGAATACTGTGGAGCATCAGAAATATTATTTATGTTATTATATTGTTGATAAACTATATCATCATTTTTAGAACTTACCTCTGAAATACCACTATTATTTTCAGAAAAATTGAGTGTATTCAAGCCTTCATTATTGTTTGTATCAGTCCATGCATTACCATAAAACTCTATTGTAATATTATTATTAGTAATAAATGGTCCTAAATCAGCAGAAAGAGGATTTGATTTACCAAAATCTAAACCACTTACATTTAAAGTATCTGAGGAAAGTAATTGCTCAACCCATATGCCAGCAAAGGTTTTTGCAGTATTTTTAGAAAAATCTAAAGTATAGGTGGTCCCTTTTGTAGTTACTCCAAAAGCCGAACCGTCAACCCCAGGACCTGAAATAGTTAAAATAGTACCTGTTAAATCAATATCTAAAGTATCCGGATTATTTGTTTGAGTTATATACAGTATATCACCTCCACCATGGCCTGGGCGCGTGGTAAGAGTTGGTGTAATTCTTGTTTCAAGAGATTCAATGGATAATGACTTGTTAAGATGCGTTCTAGTAGCAGCAGATTGTTTAGTTTTCTTAAACCAATTACGCAAGCCAAGTTTACTAAGGAAAGACATCTTAAGATCTCCTGATCATTCATTAGGCTGCTAGGACTTCGTTCCATACGAAATTCCTAACCTGTCTCTTGACAGTCCATGCCTTAATGATTAATTCGACTGTGCGGATTATCTTCCCTAGAGAATTTATTAGGGCGAAAAACGAAACCCGATCTGTACCACCGAATAAACGGAATATTGTTCCCGAAAGCAGCAATAAGAAAAGTTTGTGCAGATTAACAAGAAAGTTAGAATAAAATGCAACTAGGTTAAAGTTGCTATATTTATCTGTGATTATTGGTGTATTTGCTTAAACCTAGGCATGAGTTAAAGAAAAAAAGACTGCAATATGATGCAGTCTCATTTTCTTTAACAAAAATCTGATTTTGATTAAAGTTTCATAATCAATATCATTTCGCCCATCTCATTAACTATTCGGTAATGAAGGGCGAGCGGCATAAATTGAAGTATTTAAGAACAAACCACCACTAAACAGGGAATCAATCGCAATAAAGGCATTGGTAGTATCCAAGGAATTATTGAAGATGTTAACTTGGGGTGCACCACCGGGCCCTGCTGCTGCTGCAAAAACCTGCTTACCAGAAGAATTCATTGCGATACCCACCCGAGCACCACCTACGAAGTTAGGAACAAAAGGTATTGCAGTTGGGTTAGCCCCCGTTGAAAAGAAAGCTGCAACCTGGGTAGGTGTACCAAAGCCGGTTCCTGCAATAATATCTGCAATCGCATCAGCATCTACATAACCTGCTGCAACATAAATGCCCGAGGTAATTGCAGAGCTAAAGGCAAAGAAGTTATCAACCATTTGGCCAAATTGGTTGAAGGATCTGATATTAGGGCCACCACCAAAACCGGCGCCGGTGATGACTTCATCACCCTTATACCCATCACGATTGCCCGCAGCGACCGTAACCCCGCCAGTAAAGGCAGGATCGTAGACAAAGAAATCCATCAAGGGGGTTGTCGCATTTACCAAATAATTAGCAGCGCCATTGAAGACTTTAACCCTAGGGCCGCCACCTGCGCCCGCACCAATAATAATATCTGCCAAGCCATCGCCATTGATATCCCCGGTTGAGATATTAACACCACCCATAAAGGTAGGTTCGAAAGCAAAGAAACTTGCAACTTCAACAGGTTGGCCACCCTGAAGATTAAATACTTTAATATGAGGGCCACCACCGACGCCGGTACCAGTGATCAATTCATCAATACCATCGCCATTGACATCGCCCAATGCAACCCTAACTCCCCCAGTGTACAAAGGACTGTAAGCAAAGAATGAAAGGTTTGTGCCATTAGTATAGTTAATTTGAACAACGGAGCCGCCACCATAATCAACGCCAATAACTTGGGATGCAGTAAACGACCCTGGAGGTGGAGCAGATGCAGTACTGCCCGAAACAGTAAGAACAATATCATTTCCATCGCCACCCGTGTAACTAATGGTGAAGGTGTTGGTATAGCCATTAGAGCTAATAGAGAAACTAGCGCCTTGGGTAAGAGCAGTTCCATTGAGAGTAAAATTACCAAGGGAGCTAGAACCGCCACCAAGATTAACTAACGGAATCTGATTTCCAGCAGTCAAATTAGTATTAAGAACAATGGCTAAGTTTGCGTTATTGATACCAAAAGAACCACCACTGATAATTGTAGTTTGCCCAAAGGTGCCTGGTGATACACCATTAATAGAAGTTGTGAAAGTATTATTAGCACCAAGAACCAATTGATTACCTACAGTCAAGTTTCCAAGAACAGCGCCTGGAGAAAAAGTGCCGCCAGCGGTGGGCAATGAAATTGTAACCGAAGGAGTAAACGTATAACCTGAGCCAGGATTTGTGATGGAGAAACCAACAATCTGGCCTGCAAATACACCGGTGCCCAGTATAGCAGTGGCAGTAGCGCGAGTGCCACCAGCAGGAGGTGCAGCAATAGTAACTGTTGGGGGAGAAACATACCCGGACCCTGAATTTGTTACACTAATCGATCGAATTTTACCTGCATTAGCTCCCGTTCCAACCACGGCAATGGCTGTTGCATTAGTAGCTGAAAGTACATTAAGAACTCTGCCTGTTCCGCTAAGAGTACCACCGTTCAAGGTAACTGTAGCATTGTTATAAAATGCACTGACTTGCAAAGTAGAGGGGCTATTAATTCCATTAATGTTACTGGTGTTTACAACAAAATTGCCTGTGAATTGTGCGGAGTTACCCGTAAGAACTAGGGTTCCACCGCTATTCATGGTAACGATAGAATTACCAGATACAGAAGAAGTAAAGGAGTTATTAGAAGAGCTAAGGTAAAGTTGCAAGTTATTGGTGATTGCCAAAGGCCTTTGAACAATAAGGGAACCAGCACTTACAATAATACCGCTTGCTTCAAGGGTTCCAGAATTATTAAAGGTTGCAGAACCAGTGAAGTTAGTGGTGCCTGAAAACTTAACCTTCCCACCATTAAGGAAATTCATGTTGGTACTAAAAGTAACATTGGAATTGAAGAAGATGTCGTAATAACTTCTAGTGGTGGTAAAGGCATTGGAAATATTAGTACTTCCATTAAAAATTACTCTTCCATTGAGGTTTGAAAAACTGGTTGACTCGGGAAGAATAATTTTATTGGCATTGGTAACTTGGGAAGCGGAACTATTGAATTGGACTGCAACCAAATCAAGAGAGTTAGTGTAATTCGCGTTAACAATTTCAATGGAAGATAATGGGCTCAAAAGGCCAACATTTCCTAAAAAGAGCACTCTGCCAGTAGTATCAAGAGATATACCACCCAAGCCATTGACATCATTTTGGAAAGTAATATCTACCAAGCTGGATGTTGAAACTATATTTTTTGCAATAAACTTAGGTGTACCAGAAAGCCCGACAGAGCCAGTAAAATTGATTCCTCCGACAGTTGTTGATATATCACCAGAAATTGAGGAAACACCAGCACCAGTTTGTTGGAAAATGCCTTGGATATTCATATCTGCAATACTTGTGGTAACAAATGTACCAGCATTTTTAATAACCACATTTCCTGCAGTAATCACAGGATTTTGAAATACCACAGAACTACCAGAAGAAATGGTTTCAATACTTAAACTGACGGTGCTTGTTCCAACAGGAACTGTACCACGAGTAGTAATTGTACCTGAAAAATTAACCGCACCCTTGGCAGAATTAACGACCAAGGAATTTCCAATCACATTTCCAATCACACTAAAATTATTAGGATTATTAACCTGAATATTCCCCATTGGGCTGATACCAAGGTTCCCGTTAAGGAGAATGTTTCCACTTGGGAAACTCGAGTTTAAAACCCCAGAAGTCAAGGTTATGGCTTTAAATCCAATAGAATCAACCGAACTATTAAAAATTATGTTACCAGAATTTACAGTGCTAATTGAAGTATCAACCACAACATCTTGAATTTGAACTACGGAAGTATTGAAGAAGACATCTCCGCCTGCAGAATTCAAATTAATGGTTCCCGAATTGCTAGTTCCGATTGTTACCGCACCCTGACCAATTTGATTAAAATTACCCCTTGTATTGATATCACCTTGTAAAGTAACAGGGCCTGCATTACTTATGGTGACCGAATTAGATTCCTTTGCCAATACTGCGGTTGCAGTTGCAACACCCGAAGAGAATACTACTGTAGGCGCGGTAGTATAACCAATACCACCACTCGTAATATCAACAGCATTAATAAAACCAGATGCGGTAATAATTGCGCCAGATCCAGTTCCACCAAAGCCGCTTGAAATTACATTGAGATTATTACAGTCTGTAAAACCATATCCAGATGAAAGAATCGACAAAGAAGTAATTCCGTTATTGATTACATCTACCCCTGTAACTTGCCCAATTGCAGATCCTATGATTTGATTATTGAAGCCATATTGAACAATTTGAACAATTTGGTTCAAGGTATATCCGGAACCACCAGTAGTAATAACTGCACTACTATTACTGATACCAAGGAAAGCTGCACCGGTAGCACCATTACCACCTCCGCCTGAAAAGTTGACCGTTGGGGCAGTTATATAACCATTACCAGCGTTATCAATTTTGACAGATCCTACTTGGGTATTAAAATATTCACGGGTGGTTATATCACCCAAAATTACCAAAGAACTGCTGGTTGTATTAGTAAGATCCAAGCCAAAAACTGAACCATCAGCCAAGGTTGTACCAGTGTAATGTTGTGGCGCAGTTAAATTCACTCCTCCTGTAGCACTAAACTTAAGTGAAGCAGCATTAATGCCAAGGTTGGTAGAGGTGGACTGCACCGAAGTAAGAATATTAGCTGAAGCATCTATTGCGCCTAAGGGATTAGCTAAACCAATCGAACCATTAAATGTTAAATTACCGCCAGCAACAATCGTCAATGCAGGCAACAAAGATAGCGTACCGCCCTCGATTACGCCGAAGGTAACATCTGACTTATTCGATGTACTACCATCCAGAAGTAAATTTTGATTGAGAGTAGTTTTACTAGTAAAAGTAACATCTGCATCAATACCAGTTTTAATGGTTATGGTTGAAGGGTTGCCTAGATTTCCAATATAAACTTGGCCCGTTGGACTGATAAGATTGGTTATTGCAGTAGCACCAACGCCGCTGCCCCCAATGAAAGAAATTGTTGGAGCACTTGTATAACCGCTGCCAGCAGAAGTAAGTGCTACAGATTCAACAAACCCTGAAGCATCAACGGTAGCGCCTGCTCCCCGACCGGTAGTTGAAATAACAGCCAAACCAAGTAGGCTACCGCTTGTGTAATTACCAGGGCTTAAAAGGGTTAAACCCGTAAGCGCACCAGTTGTCAAATCCGCACTGCTAACTATGGCATTTGCTGGTGTACCACCAGAGCCAACAAGAGTTACCAAATCACCAACAAGATAGCCTGATCCGCCTGTATTTCCAATTGTAACAGGGGAGTTTAAAGGTGACAAAGTAACAATAGGCGCAGTGGTATAACCACTACCAGGATCAGTAACAATATAACTAGCCACTTGGCCTGATTGTACCCCTGTACCTAAAACTGCAATAGCAGTTGCAGCTTTACCTGGACCAGTAACTGTAACTGTGGGTGCCGAAATATAATTAGTACCAGAATTGGTAATGGTATAACCAACCACTTGACCTGCTGTTGCACCTGTTCCTAATACTGCTGTCGCCGTGGCGGTAACACCAACAGGAGAAATTGTTACGGTAGGTGTAACAGTATAACCAGAACCAGCATTGGTAATAATATAAGATACAACCTGACCTGCTGTGGCTCCTGTTCCTAATACCGCTGTTGCTGTAGCACCTGATCCAGTATCACCAAGAGCTGCTGTAACAATTACCGTAGGGGCGATCGTATAATTGGTACCAGATAAACCAGGATTGATGGCAGTAATCGTTCCTGCAGTTGCACCAGTTCCCAATACCGCTGTCGCGGTAGCAGTAATTCCAGGCGCAGACATGGTTACTGTAGGCGTAGATAAATACCCACCACTTACTGAAATAGGTGTGATGGAAGTCACTGCCCCAGAAACTACAGTTGCAGTTGCAGTTGCAGCGGAAGGTGCACTAACGGTGACAGTAGGCGCTACAGTATAGCCACTACCAGCAAAAGAACTAATAATTTTATTCACGACAGAAGAAGTAGCCGAAGCAACGGTAACAGTAGGCGAAGTGCTATATCCTGACCCGCGATTGGTAATGGTATAGCCAACCACTTGACCCGCTGAAGTTCCAGTTCCTAAAACCGCTGTTGCTGTAGCGCCTGTACCACCGCCCCCGGTAATCGTGACTGCAGGAACAGAAACATAACCACCGCCGAAAGAAACTCGGTTAATACTTGATAATTGACCACCTGAAATAGTGGCGACGGCAGTGGCAGTAAGAGGTGAAATAATAGCAGTGGCAGTAGCCTGTGTTTTGATCGAACTAATACCAAGGGAAGCAATGGCAGTGGCATCTGTACCGGCACCACTAGTAACGCCACCGCCAGAGATAGAAACACTAGGAACTGAAGTGTAATTGGAACCTGCATTAGTTAGGGTAATACCAGTTAACAAAGCACCTTGGGTAAAGTTACCGCCAAGCTTAATATCATCATTAAGAATCAAAGCACCGGCATTGCTAATCGATACATTGGCAGCACTAGAAAGATTACCAATGATTTTCCCAAGCCGAATGGTGGAGGTAGGTGTCACAGTAACAAGAGTTAGGCCATTTCCAGTATAAATCTGATCCTTTGTCATATTAATATCGCCATTTACCATCGCATCAAAAATTCCAATATTTAAGGTGTTATTAACATCTAGTTGTAAAGGGTTGTTAGTGGTGGTGGAATTAGCACCGGTAAATTTAGTGGATATAGAATTTAATGGTGAAGTAGCACCAACTGCGCCCATAAACACCAAAGACCCAGTGGTATTGATCGCAAGATCATTGACGCCATTCAAAGTATTATTGAAAGTAACACCAAAATTGTTGGTAGATTGAAGATTGGTATCAATTCCAAGATTAACTGGACTATTAAAAGTAATACCTGCATCAGAAATAATGGTTACTGAATTTTGACCACCAAAATTTACGACCGAAGAACTTGAAGATGCTAATTCTGTAAATAAGCCATTAGTAATGTTGGCATTGATATTTAAAGCACCCGTATGGGCAAGATTAAGCACGGCGCCATTAATTAAACTAATAGCACCATTCAAGGTAATATCGCCTGCAGCCCCGGAATCCGTAGCCGTTGCATTCCTTTTAGTAGAAGCAAGATTTAAACCAGTAGTGGTGCTGTAATTTTGAAGGCCGCTGAAAACTATATTGCCAGAAACACCACCCGCAGTATTAAAAGAAGCTGCGTTTACAGCAACTGGAACATTATTTGCATTTAAAACATTAAGACCTGTAAGAGACTGAGTGGTAATATCTCCTAGGCGAGTTGTTGAGCCAACATTACCTTGGAAATTCAAACTGCCAAAAGATTTCACAGTAAGATCAAAATTTTCATCAATAGTAGAAGCAAAGGTAACATCGGCCTTATTATTGCCTGTTGTAAGATAAGAATCTTGGGTCAAATTAACAGAGGAATTAATGTTGATCGTACCTCCGTTAGTTCGAACCACATTACCTCCCATGCTAATATTTTGACCAGCAAGCAAAGTTACAGAACCGGAAGCGGTCAAATCGCTAGGATTAGTAGTGGCTAAATCTAAACTAAAACCAGACAACGATGGCGTAGCAACTATGACTGCCGGAGCGGAAGTATAACCAAAACCTGGATCGGTAATCGTATAACTAACTACCTGCCCAGCTTGTGTTCCAGTTCCTAATACTGCAGTTGCAGTTGCGACACCAGGATCTGCAACGGTTACCGTAGGAGTAGAAGTATAGCCTGAACCAGCGCTAACTTGAGTGTAACTAGTAATCATTCCTCCAACCAGATTAGCTGTATAAACAGCGCCTGTTCCACCTCCACCAGTAATGGTTACCGTAGGAGCCGAGGTATAACCAAAGCCATTTAAAACAGGAGTAACAGAAGTTATAGCTCCACCGCTTAATACCGCAGAAGCATTTGCAGTAATTTGAGCAGAAGCAACTGTAACAGCAGGTATAGAGGCATAACCTGAACCAGCATTGGTAATGGTATAACTCGTAACCATTCCGCCAACTAAATTAGCAGTTGCAGTTGCTGTAACACCAGGTGCAGAAACAACAATCGTTGGGATGGAAGTATAACCAGAGCCAGGATTGGTAATAGTATAAGATACGACCTGACGTGCTGTGGCTCCTGTTCCTAATACCGCTGTTGCAGAAGCACCAGTTCCACCTCCACCAGTAATGGTTACCGTAGGAACAGACGTATAATTCGTACCAGATAAAACAGGAATGATGGAAGCAATCGTTCCTGCACTTGCACCAGTACCTAATACAGCATTACCCGAAGCTGTAATTCCTGGCGCAGCTATTGTCACAGCAGGAGCCGATAAATATTGGATACCAGTTAAAACAGGGGTAAGCGAACTAATAGTTCCAGCGTTTGATCCTATGCCTAATACTGCTGTAGCTGTAGCACCAGCTATTCTAGTAATTGTTACTGTAGGATTAGATGTATAACCAGAGCCCCGATTGGTAATCGTATAAGAAACGACCTGGCCGGCTTTTGCACCGGTACCTAATACCGCGGTTGCAGTAGCGCCAGTTCCACCTCCACCAGTAATCGTAACTATGGGCGCAATTGTATAATTAGTACCAAGTACAATAGGACTAATGAATACAAGAGTTCCGGCACTTGTACCAGTTCCTAATATAGCATTACCAATGGCTGATATTGCTGGCCCAGCTATAGTTACCGCAGGCGCATTAGTATAACCAGCACCAACAGTAGTAGGGGTAATTAAGTCTACCGAACCACCCAGCAAATTGCTGGAAGCTGTAGCATTATCTTGCGAGGAGGCAACAGTTATAGAAGGAGCAGAAGTATAACCAGTACCAGGATTGGTAATCGTATAACCAACCACCTGACCTGCTTTTGAACCGGTGCCTAATACTGCTGTAGCTGTAGCACCAGTTCCGCCTCCACCAGTAATGGTTACCGTAGGAACTGATATATAACCGCTTCCAGGGATAGTGGGAGTAAGGGAAGCAATAGTTCCAACACTTGCACCTGTGCCTAGTACAGCTTTAGCGGATGCTGTAAGAACCATTGTAGAAGAGCCAGAAACAGATGGGGAAGAAATCGAAATAGTGCTGGTAGGAGCATGGTTAGCAACAAGAAGAATATTCCCTGAACCAACAGACTGAATAGACCCAGAACTGGTAATGATGATTTGATCAAGATTTTGAACAGGATTATTATTGCTGGTATTAAAGTTACCAGTACCAAGTACTTTAACCGTTCCATCAACAGTAAGAGTATCTTGATACTCACCACCAGAATAAGAACTAACATCAACATCTACACCAAAAGAGGCACCTGTATTAAGAAGAACCTTAGAGTTTAAGTCTTGAAGAACAAACTTATCTTGACCAATATTTCCGAGCAACTTCAGCCCAAGAATAACATTGCTATTTAGACCAATAGTAGCAGTTTGTGTATTTCCAGATGATACATTAAGGTTGCCAGATGTAAAATCTGCAAATTGGATGGTATTGCCTACACCAGCATTAAAAGTAATGGTATCTGAAGCAGAGTTGAATACAGATAAAACCGTTGCATCAACATCAACTCCAGTGCTTGTAACCAAAACCTCGATAACACCACTGTTATAATAAACATTAGCGGTAAAATTATTGCCACCTTTAGTGCTGCCTAAAAATGTAAGAACAACACTAGAACCTGTACCACCGGTATACGAAATTTGGTAGGTGGAATTACCTGCGTAAAAAATATCTCCTTCGTTAAGTATGGAATAAGTGTTAGTAGAAGGATTAGTTAATCCAGAAAATTTACCAGCAGAAGTGCCAGAAACTTGATCAACTATTGTAAAAGAAGTTCCAGGTGTTGCTTTAGAACTACCTAGTGATGGAGATAAAACAGGATTATTCAAGGAAGAATAACCTGCTTTAGTAACAACTTGGGATTGATTAACACCAGGAGTATTCCCAATGATCACAGGAGAATAGGTAGCGATGTTTGAAGATATATTATCAAAAGTAAGCGGGCTAGTGAAAGTAAGTATTCCAACGGAAGTATCTGAAAAGTCATTCGCTGGGGTAAGATTACCCTGAATGGTAGAATTGCCAGTTACCGTTGCAATGCCTGCAACGGTGGTGTTTTGTCCAAAATTTACCCCACTAGTGAAATCAAAAGTATCAGTTGAATCATTGCCTAATAAAATCTTGCCAGAATTACTAAATGAATCTGCCCCGGTTCCGCCACCTAAAACATTGGCAGCACCAAGGAACTGAACATTATAAAGACCAGTATTTGCAGTGATAGCAGTAGGGTTGGTCGTAAGACCAATATTATCATTAAAAACATAATCACCAACAGTAGGTGAAAGAGGTTCGGTAATAGCCTCAAGCACCAAGTTCTTCACTTGAATCGTGCTAGTAGCATTAAAGGTTTTTGTATCGTAAACAGTGAAAGTTTGGCTTAGACCTGTAATAGATTGAACAGAAATATTACCTTCTGAACCAGTAGTTACAGCAGAATCTTGAGTTAAAATGACAGGAGAATTAAAGTTTATTGCACCACCTTTAGTTCGAGCTACATTACCACCCATATTAATATTCTGGCCTGCAATCAAAGTAACCGAGCCTGAAGGGGATAAATCAGATGAATTAGCAGTTGTTAAATCCAAACTAAAACTAGGCAAAGCCGGAGATGCAATACTAACTTTCGGGGCAACAATATAACCAAAACCAGGATCGATAATAGTATAACCAACCACCTGACCAGCGGTACCATTAGCCGCTGTCCCTAATACCGCAATTGCGGTAGCAGTGCCTGGTTCTGCAACGGTAACGGTAGGAGTAGAAGTATAGCCTGAACCAGCGCGCACTAGGGTGTAACCGGTTATCATTCCACCAACGAGATTAGCAGTATAAACAGCACCAGAACCACCCCCACCAGTAATAGTTACCATAGGGGTAGATGTATAACCAAGGCCGGTTAAAACAGGGGTAATGGAGGTTACAGTTCCCCCGGTTAATGCTGCGGAAGCAGTAGCAGCAATTTGGGCTGGAGTAACCGTAACCGCAGGGGGAGATGTATACCCAGAACCAGCGCTAACTTGAGTATAACTAACAACCATTCCACCAACCAGATTTGCCGTATAAACAGCACCCGAACCACCACCACCTGTAATAGTAACAGTAGGGGCAGTTGTATAACCCATGCCAGTGGATGTAGGGGTAAGGGAATTAATAGTTCCAACATTTGGTCCTGTTCCTAATACTGCTGAAGCTTCCGCACCGGGGATATTAACAGGGCCATCAATGGTAACAATCGGAGCAGATGTATAACCAGTACCCGCTGAAATAGGCGTTACTAGACCCACGGAATTACCCACCAAACTACTAGTTGCTATAGCAGTATCTTGCGGGGGAGCAACAACAATCGTAGGGGTAGAAGTATAACCAAAACCAACATCAGTAATTGTATAACCAATCACTTGGCCAGCTGTTACACCAGAACCCATATTTGCGATAGCAGAGGCACGCAAACCGCCGCCACCAATAATTGTTACCGTTGGAGCAGAAGTATAACCACTACCAAAGATAACAGGTTGAATGTCCCTTATAGATCCGGCTTCAGTACCCGTACCTAATACTGCTTTCCCAGATGCAGTAAGAACCATATCTTCAGCAAAAGATGAAACAGGAGGTGGCAAAATCGAAATAGTGCTGGTAGAAGAATGATTAGCAACAAGAAGAATATCCCCTGAACCAACGGACTGGATTACACCAGATTCAGTGACAATAATTTGATCAAGGTTTTTACTAGTTGTTGCATCGTTGCTAGTTTTAAAATTACCGATACCAAATACTTTCACCGTTCCATCAACAGTAAGAGTATCATCACCGCCAGAGTAAGTGCTGGTATCAACATCAACGCCAAAAGAAGCTCCGGTATTAAGCAGAACCTTGGAATTTAAGTCTTGAAGGATAAACTTATCTTGCCCAATATTACCTATTAACTGAAGCCCAAGAATTAAATTTCCGTTAAGTCCAATAGTGGCAATCTGAGCTTTTAGAGTGGAAACATTAAGGACACCTGATGTCAAATCGTTGAATTGAATTGTATTACCCGCACCAGCATTAAAGGTAATAGTATCTGATGCGGAGTTAAAGATAGATAAAATCGTAGCATCTACAGCAATTCCGGTACTTGTAACAAAAACCTCGATAACGCCACTAGTGAAATCAACATTAGCGGTAAAATTATTACCCCCTATGGAATTGCTTACAAAGGTTAGAACAACATCAGAACCAGCACCACCTTTATAAGAAATTACATAGGTAGCACTCCCTGCGTAGAAAGTATCTCCCTCGTTGAGTATGGAATAAGTGTTCGTTGAAGGATCGGTCAATCCAGAAAATTTACCCGTAGAAGTACCTGAAAGTTGGTTCACAATGGTAAAAGAAGTTCCAGAAATTACATTAGGGCTGGAAAGGGAAGGAGATAATACAGGATTACCAACCAAAGAATAACCTGACTGGGTAACAACTTGTGATTGATTAACCCCAGGCCTGTTTCCAATAATCACAGGCGAATAGGTAGCAGACTTCGTCGCTGTAGCATTATCAAAAACTAGGGGGCTCATGAAAGTGAGAATTCCAGCGGAAGCAAAGCTTATCGTAGGCGCAGAAGTATATCCGGAACCTGGATTTGTTATAATGTAATCTACAACCTGGCGTGCTCGCGCCCCTGTACCCAATACCGCAGTAACAGCGGCACCATTACCGCCACCCCCGGAAACAACAACTAACGGTGCAACAGTGTAACCAGACCCGAAATCTATAGGGAGAATCGCACCAAGTTGGCCGGTTCCTGGAGGAGGAGTAAGTGTTACAGTGGGAATTGCAGTGTATCCTGCACCAGGGTTAGTTATGATATATCGAACAACCTGGCCAGCAGTTTTACCTGAGCCTAGCACAGCGATGGCTGTAGCTCCAAGCCCATTTCCATCTATAGGAGTTATTGAAACGGTAGGTGCAGAAGTATAACCATAACCGGTAACAACAGAAACCAAGCCGTTGACACTTCCACCCGAAATAGTTGCAACAGCTTGAGTGCCCGTAACTAATACTGCTGAAGCAGAGGCAAGACCTGGGCCAAATACTCCACCTGGGTTAAGATTACCTTGAATGGTAGTATTGCCGTCTACTATTGCAATACCTGCAACAGAGGTATTTTGGCCGAAAGTTACACCGCTAGTAAAATCAAAAGTATCCGTTGAATTATTGCCTAATAAGATCTGGCCGGTATTGCTAAAGGAATCCGCACCCACTCCGCCCCCCAAAATATTTGCAGCGCCAAGGAACTGAATATTGTAAAGACCAGCCATTGCATCTATAGCAGTAGGATTGTTAGTAAGGCCTATATTCCCATTAAAAACATATTCACCAACGCTAAAGGTATTAGGATCATTTAAAGCTTCAAGAACCAAATTTTTAACTTGGATCGTGCTATTTGCATTGAAAGTCTTGGCATCGTTAATGGTAAAAGTTCGATTTGGCCCTGTCACCGATTGAACCGTAATATCACCTTCAGGATCAGTCAATGTAACTGTGGGCGGGGAGGTATAACCTGAACCTGGATTGGTGATAATAATATTAGGGATTTTTGAGTCATAACCAGAACCTGGATTAGTTATGATAAAACTTCGAACAGATCCACCAAATATAATCGCTTTAGCGGTAGCTTGAACCCCACCGGCTGGTGGAGCTTCTATAAAGACTTGTGGTGCTTGAGAATAATTACCCCCTGGAGAAACAACAGAAACAGAAACTATAGTGCCTGCTGCTGCACCTGTTCCAACGGTAACAGAAGCTGTTGCAGTTGCACCAGGATCGGATATGGTTACTGTAGGAATAAAAGTATACCCCGAGCCTCGTGTAACTGCGGTGTAACTGGTAATTTGTCCGTTAGCATTAACATTAGCTGTATATTGAGCGTTAACGCCTGGTGCTTGAACTGACACTGTAGGAATAGAAGTATAACCAGAACCCCGATTAGTAATCGTATAAGAAACGACCTGATCCCCATTTGCACCACCTAATACTGCTCTAGCTAGGGCACCGGTTCCACCACCACCTGTAATTGTAACTTGAGGAACAAATGTATATCCAGAACCAGTTAAAATAGGGATAATTTGTGTAACATTTCCATTTGCTATTACCGCAGTAGCAGTGGCAGGAGTACCTACTGGAGTAATGGTTACTACTGGCGCATATGTCCCTGTTGCCCTATAGTTGCTACCAATCACTACAGGGTTAATACTTACCACACTTCCAATACCACCGTTAATGGGGAGGTCAACAGTTGCAACGGCAGTTGCAGTAATACCTACCGGAGCAACAGTTGCACTAGCTGAAGCTGGGATTAGATTTACAATTGCGGTCGCGCCGCTACCTCCACCACCAACAATATTAACGACAGGGTCAGCAGTATATCCCACGCCTGGTGTAGTCAAAGGTATAGCCAAAACCTGCCCGTTTAAAATGGTTGGAACGCCCGCAACAGCCATAGACTTTGGAGGCGAAGGAACAAAATTGGGCATCGGTATACCAGACCAAACCGTAAGGTTAGAACCATAAATGGCAGATGAAGAAGCAACTGTTATGGTAGGGGCAGTAGCATAACCCGAACCAGGATTGGTAATAATGTAGGAAACCACCTGGCCCTGCTGCGCACCCGTACCTAATACTGCTGTAGCAGTGGCACCCGAACCACCTCCGCCAGTAATATTTACCGTGGGAGGTGAAGTATAACCGCTACCGAATACAGTAGGGTTAATTGCAATCAACTGCCCGGAGGCTACATTTGCTATTGCTATTGCATCAACTTGGACTGGAGCAACTATAACCGTAGGAGCGGAAGTATACCCTGAACCCGCATTGGTAATAGTGAACGAAACCACCTGGCCCTGCTGCGCACCCGAGCCTAATACAGCTGTAGCAGTGGCACCCGTACCACCTCCGCCAGTAATAGTTACCAAGGGGGCAGAGGTATAACCACTACCAGGTATAACAGGAACTATATTTGATAGGCTTACACCTGTTAGCGCATCGGGAAGAGCGGGTAAAAGCAGCAAAGCCTTGGCAGTGGCAGTTATCGGAGTGTAATCTTCCATGGTAATATTACCGGTCAAAGAAACATCACCTGTTCTAGATTGAATGGTAAAAGTTCGATCCTCTGTACCTATGGGAACAGTAGTTGCAGCAGCCTTAACAAAAATGTTTCGATTGGTTGAAACATTCAATCCAGCAGTAATATCGCTGAAAAGATTAAAAGAAGTAGCTTCAGTAGTGGTTAAATCCATTGATAAGTTAAGGGCATTAAAAAAGCCACCGGCAGTCAACGAAGCATTCAAAACTGCGGTAGAAGGAGCAACAGTAACATTAGGAATAGAAGTATAACCACAGCCAGAATCGGTGATGGTATAACCAATCACCTGACCTGCTGTAGCCCCTGTTCCTAATACCGCAATTGCACTTGCTGTACCAGGATCTGCAACGGTTACCGTTGGAGCAGAAGTATATCCTGTACCCGGATTAGTAATATCATAACCAACGACCTGCTGATTATTTAAACCTCCTAATTTTGCTGTAACTTGGGCTCCCGTGCCACCACCACCAGTAATGGTTACCATAGGAGCTGAGGTATAACCAAGACCAAGGCCATTATTTAACCCAGAAATAACCTGAGCATAAGTAACCGGTGCAGGAGCAACTGAAGCTATGGTTCCACCGCTTAAAAAAGCAGTTGCATTTGCAGTAATTTGACTAGGATTAACAGTAACCGTCGGAGCGGATGTATACCCTGAACCCGGATTGGTAATAATGTAAGAAACCACCTGACCCTGCTGCGCACCCATACCTAATACTGCTGTTGCTGTAGCTTGAGTTCCACCCAGAGAAGGGGCTGAAATTGTTACTGTAGGAATTGAGGTATAACAAGAACCATTTATTACAGGAGTAATGCTAGTTACAGTATCAATATTAATATTTGATATTTGCGAGATAGCAGATGCACCAGAACCACCTCCACCGGTAATTGTTACCGTCGGAGCAGAAGTATACCCAGTACCTTGATTAGTAATATTGTAAGAAACAACCTGACCTGCTGTTGGGCCCGTACCTAAAATAGCTTGTGCGGTGGCACCCGTACCACCACCACCAGTAAGTGTTACTGTAGGCGCAGAAGTATAGCCGGAACCTAAGAAAGGATTAATATTTGCAACCGCAAAAGCACCAAATCCCCCTCCCCCCGTCAAAACAACATTGGGCTGGGAAGTATACCCTGAACCCGGATTGGTAACGACATATCCAACCACCTGATCCCCTTGTGCGCCACCTAATACTGCTGTAGCTTGGGCTCCCGTACCGCCACCACCAGAAAGTGTTACCGTAGGGGCTGATGTATAACCTTGGCCTGCTGCAGTAGGGGTGATTGAAGTCACGCCAACATCTGGCGAGATCAAAGAAATACCGCCTGTGCCTAAAACAGCCAAACCCGTTGCCCCAACAATTCTAGTAATGGTTACTGTTGGCGCAGAAGTATACCCTAGCCCATTCGTTATTGAGTTAAAACCAGTAATGTTTCCGTTAGAAACATTAGCCGTATAAACAGCGCCTGTTCCACCGCCACCAGTTATTGTTACCGCAGGTGCTATATTATAACCAGTACCAGGATTGATAACACCAATTGAAGTTACCTGCCCAACGCCCCCCCCTGTTCCAACTACTGCTTGACCAACAGCAGATTCATTGGGCGCACTAATAACAACACTTGGCGCAGAAGCATAACCTTCACCAGTTAAGACAGGGATAATCCTAGTTACAATATCAGCGTTAACAGTAGAAATTTGCGAAAAAGCGGATGCACCAGAACCACCGCCGCCGGTAACTGTTACCGTGGGGGCGGATACATAACCGGTACCAGGATTAGTAATAGTATAACCAACGACCAGCTGATTATTTAAACCTCCTAATACTGCTGTAGCAGTGGCACCAGTACCACCTCCGCCAGTAAGTGTTACTGTAGGGACTGAAGTATAACCACTTCCACTCTGAATCTGTAATCCGGCAATTGCTTCAGCGCCAGACCCTCCTCCTCCCGTCAAAACAACATTAGGTTGGGAAGTATATCCTGATCCACGATTAGTGATAGTATACGTAATCGTTCCATTAGATTGAAGGGTTGCTGTTGCTGTTGCTCCTGTACCACCACCACCAGTAAGTCTTACTGTAGGGGCTGATGTGTAACCACTGCCTGTAACAGATTCAACAACATTAATAACAACATTATCGGGTGCGATCGAAGAAACACTACCAGTACCTAAAACTGCCACACCTGTTGCAGTTGAGTACTGGGTGTTGGAAACGGTACCCAAGGTAAGAGCACCGAGATTATTAATAGTTACATTTTCTCCGATGGTAGAAGTCTGACCCAAGATTGATAAATCATAAATACCGGTAGTAGAAGCAACAGTAACTGTCGGGGGAGTAGTATAACCAAAACCAGCGCTCACTATGGTATAACTCGTTACCTGTCCACCTACAACATTGGCGGTTGCAGTTGCAGTACCAGGTTCTGCAACAGTTACTGTAGGGGTAGATGTATAGCCTAAACCCGGATTAGTAATAGTGTAAGAAACTACCTGACCTGCTTGTGCACCCGTACCTAATACTGCTGCAGCTTGGGCTCCCGAGCCACCACCACCAGTTATTGTTACTGCAGGAACTGAGGTATAACCAAGACCAGTTAAAACAGGCGAAAGCGAAATTATAGTTCCAACACTTGCTCCTGCACCTAACACGGCATTAGCAGTTGCAGCGATTTGGGCAGGATCAACAGTGACCGTCGGCGCGGAAGAATAACCTGAACCCGAATTAGTAATAGTGTAAGAAACTACCTGACCTGCTTGTGCACCCGTACCTAATACTGCTGTAGCTTGGGCTCCCGAACCACCACCACCAGTTATTGTTACCGTTGGGGCAACAATATAACCGGTACCGAGTAAAATAGAAGTAAGGGATGTTATAGTTCCAGCACTTGCTCCTACTCCTAACACCGCATTAGCAGATGCACCAGGAATAACACCAGGGCCAGAAATCGTGACCGTCGGTACAGACGTATAACCACTACCGGGAGAGAGACGAGTAATGGAAGCCACAGATCCTAATGCATCTATAGTGGTATTCGCAGTCGCACTAGTAGTAGCAATAAAATCACATTGAACACTAAAAACTAAACCAGTTGTACCAAGGTCTAAGGCATTTTTATTTACATAAAACTGAGCCACAGGCTGACCTTGAGCTGATCGGACAGAGCTTCCTAAGTTATTAATTGTAAAATTATCTTTAGTTGTAACATTTTTATTAAAAGCAATTACAGTAGTATCTTTACCTGTAAAACTAGTAATATTTATCCCATTTCTAGAAGTAACATCCCCATTTGCAGTAAAATTATTAGTATCCAGCACATCCAATCGATTAAGATCAAGGGTGCCTTCAAAATAAACATCACCTTGGGTTTGTATTTCTAACACATTCCCAACGATTGATTCAGCAAGTGGATACATTGAACTATTGGCGGCAATCGACTTAATTAATATTTCATCCGTAAGGTTTTGAGCCCGCAAAGTCAATGTACCTGCTCCGCTATTTCCATTATTACGAGGTTGATTATCTAATGGATTATTAATAACAATTCTATTTCCATTGCCGGAAGCTTCTATAGCAATGGGACTAAGGTCAGTAATCGGATTAAATGGATCTATAGACAAATTATTTAATGTAATTGTGCCAGTAGCAGTCGGATTCACACTGCCATCAGAGTTCAAAAAAAGATTTGGATTCGCAATCAGCAAAGACCCTTGAGATGCCCTAAACGTAAGAAGCGCATTTCCCAAATCACCATTATTAATTAAATTAAAATTAATAATATTTAGATCTGAATTATAAGATGAAACTATACCACCTGCATAAAGATCATTAATACCAGAAAGGGCTGGGGTACTTAATATAGAAAGATCACCATTCAAATTAACTATAACAGAAGTACTGGTAAGCTGGTTAGCAAAAACAGGGTCAGCAAAATCAAGGCCGGTGGTAGCAAAACCATTTATTGGATCAAAACCAACGTTTAGAGTATCTAGGCCATCTCCAAGATTAACCGTCAAATTATCAAATTGAACAGCTGCATCAGAATTATTATTTCCAAAACTAATAGTTATCACATCATATAAAACGTTATTGGCACCTGTAACTGTAGATTTAGTGTTTTGTCCAAAGGGCGACCCTGAAATAGATCCACTTCGTTCAGCAATATTAAGATCCGTACCATCAAGCCAAATAAAAGTGCTATCAGGCCCACTAGTTCCTGTAATGAATAAAGTGCCACAATCATTTGAAACAACTGTTGGAGTTAACCTAATTTCAAGAGGTTCTATTTGGAGAGTTCTTAAAACAGTTGGCTTATTTTTATTTTTAATAACAGAGCCAAAGATAGTTTTAACTAATTTCTTCATCCAAAGAGGCTTCATCGTGTGATCTCCTGATCTCTTAGCGGCTACCAGACTTCGTTTCCTACGAAAATCTTATCTTTTGTCATGTAAGACCATGCCGTACTCAATAATTCGACTCATATAATTTTGTTACTTAGGGATTTGCCCCTAAGAGAAAATTAATGCTTTGTAGTTCAACGGATTAAAAGGATTAAAAAGTAAAGTTGACCCAATTAGAATAGATTGCCTAAGAAATACTGAGACATCCTTAAAATGTTTATTTTAATTAAAGTATTATCGAGTTAGCAAAAAGACTCAAGTTAACCGTTGGATATGTAGCAACGCACGTGTCTATCTCACTAAAATTCATGATATAGAAGTTAAAAGAAATAAAATTATTAAAGGCTGCACCAGAAAACTGATACAGCCTAAAAAAGTTAATTTTGATTAAAGTATCGTAGAGTTAGCAAAAAGACCAAAGGTAACATTAGGATTTGTAGCAAAGAATGAATCTACCTGATTAAAATTCGTGTTGTACAGGTTTACTTGAGGGCCACCACCAGGGCCTGCAGCAGCCATTAGGTAATTTGGGGTAGTTCCCTTAATACTGCTAGAAGAAATACCAACTCTTACCCCGCCAGTGAAATTACCAAAAGGATTTAAGTAGTGAATTCCACCCGTACCAAAAGCAACGGCCACGGTAGCTTTAGTACCCGGCCCCGTACCCACGAAAATATCATCATAGGTAGAATTGCTAAACCTACCCCCTGCAACATAAATGCCACCAGTAAAGAGGGTATCAAAGGCAAAGAAGTTTTGAATTACAATTTGATTAAATGCACCCTGTGGAGTTTGTTGGAGTTGGAATACGGTAACATTAGGCCCACCACCATACCCAGCACCTGTTACGATTTCATCCAAACCTTCACCAGTACGATCAGCGGCAGCTACCGTAATACCACCGGTAAATTCGGGGGCATAGGCAAAGAAAGTTGTCATAACCGTACTGCCATTGATTGAAAAATTTTGACTTCCAGCATATGCACTAACTCTGGGCCCACCACCAGGGCCAGCCCCAACGATGATATCCCCAAACCCATCGTTATTCAAATTGCCCACAGCAATGTATAACCCACCAAAGAACGCAGCTTCAAAAACAAAGAAGTCAGCAACTTGAATTGGGGTACCGCTTACCAAATTAAATATCTTGATATTAGGGCCACCGCCAACACCGGGAGCAGTAATTAAATCCACATTCCCATCGCCATTGATATCACCCATAGCCACACGAACACCACCGGTAAAGGAAGGGGCGTAAGCAAAGAAAGAAGAAGTGTGGCCATCAGCAAAATTAACCGTGACTAAAGGGCCACCGCCTGCATCAATACCAGTAGCAAAGGTTTGTTTAACGCCTGGAATATTTACAGGGGTTGGAGGCAAAACTGTACTAATTGCCTTAAGAGTTACATCATTTCCTGTACCACCTTTATAAGAAACCGTAAAGATAGTATTTCCAGAAGTATAACTAGCTCCTTCAGGAAGGTTTAGGAATGTGCCAATAACTACATCAGTACCATCATTCTGAATAATAGTATAAGTAGTTCCAACGGTAATAAAATTACCCGTGATAACGGATAGGGTTGCATTATTAAGAGAAACGGTGCCATTAACAGCAACAAGATCATTAACACCGTTTGAAGTAGTTCCAACTTGAAGGGAAAGCGTCATTAAAGCATTTAAGGAAAAATTACCTGTGGCAAGAGTGCCAACGGTATCCCCAGGGGAAACAGTCCCTGCCAAACCATAAACTTTACCTACACTACCAGCACCCGAAACAGTTCCCCCAGAAATGGTAAGGTTGTCCATACTGGAAAAATTATCCGAAAAAATCACCTGTCCTTGGTTAACCGCCATGGTTCCCTTAAATGTAGAACCCGTATTAGTAATTAACCTAAGGGTACCAATCCCATTTTTATTGATTCTTTCATTTGCTTGAACATCAACAAGGCCATTGAAGATACTATCGGATCCAAGATCCAAAGTAACAATACCGACATTGTTACCGTTAACCTTAAAATTACTTGTAAAAGAAACAGCACCACTTGCAACAAAACTACCCTGGGCAACTACTCCGCCACCACCAGATTCGGTAATCCCCTCATTGAAAAGGAATGAAGAAGAATTTGAATTCCCAAGGATAATAAGTCCCTTATTAGCAAAAACACCTGCGCCACCAATCTGATTAGTAAGCCCAGACAAGTTTAAATTATAATCATCAGATCCAACTTGGGTTTGAAGATCACCTGAAAGCGTCAGATTAGATTTAAAATCAATAGTATTCTTACTGTCTTCAATGGTAATGGCATTTGCATTTACTGTAGAAGCAAATGAAACCCCCGCAGAAGATTTGACTGTAATTATATTTAAAGGAGTAGTTAAACCAACCGACTTTGCAAAAAGAAACTTACCTTGATTAAGTGTATCTTGAAGAGTAAGGCTTCTAAGAGTTGCTGAAGGATTACTATTAACAGTATTCGCAAACGAAACAGCACCATCTGTTGTAGTAATCGCAACATCAGCGAAAAGAATAACAGAATTAGCAAATGCAATACTTCCAGTTCCAACACTGCTAGTAGAAGATACGTTAGAAAAAAGATTAGTACCACCGCCACCAGAACCACCTAAAACCATAGAACCAGTTTGAACAGAAAGATTAGCGCCAGAATTTAAATTAAGAAAACCGGAATTATTAATATTAATTATTGCATCATTAAAGCAATTAACAGGCTTATAAAAATTAACGTCTCCCTGACTACCAACAGTGGTAATGGATAACCCTGTTTTGTTGCTATAACTATCACTGTCTCCAGTAAAATTTGTAAATGAAACTGAGTTATTAGCTTGCGTAATAGTAAGCGATTCAGCATTAATACTTCTTAAAGCATTAAACTTATTTACATTTGAAACAAGGATTGAACTAAGAGGCGTAGAAGACCCAATTTTATTGGAGAAGGTTATATTCCCAATACCTGCTGTCAAAGTTAAAGGGAAGAAGCCATCAAGAGTGGAAGCAAAACTGATATTAGCACCCCCACCCAGGACACCTGATGAATTTGAAGAAATATTTTGTGCCTGATTAAGAGTTATAGGAGCAGCAAAACTAATAGAATCCGAAGTCGTAGATACAGAAAAAATATTATTACTTGAAAAACCAAGAGAAACAGGCCCAGAACCAGACTGGTTAAAGGCAGCATCAAGAGACAAACCACCATATATTTGCAGTAATCCTGCATTATTAATATTTACAGAACCATTATTCAAAGTAGTAATAGAAGAACCAATAAGTGAACTTGATCCAAGCGTAACTGTGCCAAGAGAACTGTCCGTAGTGGTGATATTCAATCCATCAATATAATTTAAATTAATAACTCCGTTGCTCTGGAATGCACCAAAAGTGACCGAATTAAGAGACTTAGCATACATATCATTAAATACCAAACTACGCACGCCATTAGGGCTATTTGAACCGACGCGAATAGAACCTAGTGGTAAATTGATATCTCCTGCATCACCTGTAATACTAATTGTTCCAATAGTATCAACGTTAAGATCTTGTCCTGAACCACTAACACCCTGAATGGTCCCTCGAAAATTAATACTTGTAGTTGAATCTCCCAAACCGGTACTTATGTAGGTTGAAGATTGCAAAACGACATTAGTTGCTAAATCGACCGATCCACCATTTGTAGTTATGACATTTCCATTAAGAAATATATTGCCTGTAGTCCCAGATCTTAAATAAACATCACCAGAACCGATATCAATAAAAGAACCAATATTGAATTGAATATTGGAAGACTGAACACCATCTGCCACTAAGCGAACCCCGCCTGAACCATTAGATAAAATACTTGCGGAAGAACCAAAACTCAAGGATTCTAAATTAGAATTGGGCATGGCTGAAATTAATGAATCTGTCGTGAAATCACCAGAACCTTTAATGCTAATAACACCATCAATTTGAAGAGAATCGATACCGTTTGAAAAACCTCCGTTAGTTGAAAAAACATCCACTTCAAAACTAAAATTTGGCGAGGCAGTATCCCCGATGACATTACCATCGATGCTACCAAGGAACAAATTATTATTACCTTCAGAGCCTTGGAAAACAATTTTGCTGAAACCTGCAAGGTTTCTAGTATCTACTTGAACCGACTGAGAACCAGATGAAAGGGGGTTTACAAAAACCAAAGGTGCAACACTTTTAAAAAATGTAACAGAATCACCTGGGGTAGCACTAAAATTTAGTAGACTATCATCAATACCCGTAGACTGAAAAGCTGTGTAAGAAGAATCCGCACCAAAGGCATCAGCTTCAGAATTTAATGTTAACACCCCTAAAGTGCTGTCATAACTCACGAAAACAGTGGATAAATTTAATCTTTCTTCAAGGCTCAACAATTCAAGCGCAGTTCGATGATTCTGTGGTTTTTTAAGAAATTTATCGGTTCCGTTGTTTTTAAATATATTTTTAAAAGATTTCAACCAAGGTTTTAACATATCAAACTCCTTTAATCCTTAAGCTTCCTTACCTTGGAAGACTTATTCTTCGTACCCTACATTTCACAATCAAAGGATCATGTAATGCGTGTGTTCATTCACAAAAGTACTCAATAATTATTTACACCCTAAAAACCCTTAGGGCAAAATCTATGAGAAATTTGGAGCAGGAAATAAAATCAATTTCTGAATTTAATCAAAAAAATTGATAATAACTTTAAAAGCGATTAATTTATAAAAACACTTAAAAAAGATAATATTCCTTCAAACTACGTTCTAAAGGGAATATTTAATAAAATTTTTCGATTTTGATTAAAGTGAAGTATTCAAAAACAATCCACCACTAAATAAAGGATTGATCGCAAAGAAAGAATCAACCGTAGCAAGGGAGTTATTCAAAAGGCAAACCACAGGAGATCCGCCTGGGCCCGTAGCTGCTGAAAATACCTGCTCACCAGCAGAATTTAATGCAACACCCACACTAGCCCCACCAATAAAACCACTAGTAAACGGCACTGCAACTGGTCTAGCCCCATTAGAATAGAAAGCCGCTATTTGAGTTGGTGTACCAAACCCAGTCCCCGCAATTATATCTGCAATACCATCACCATCCACATAACCAGCACCAACAAAAATTCCAGTGTTGATATTAGTGTTAAAAGCAAAGAAATTATCAATTACCTGGCCAACAGCACTAAATGATCTAATATTAGGTCCACCACCATAACCTGCAGCCGTAATTACTTCTTCTCCAGCTACATTATCTCGATTGCCTGCAGCAACCCTAACACCACCAGTAAAACTAGGATCAAAGGCAAAAATATCCATAAGAGGAACAGCGGAATTCATGGTATAACCAGAACCGCCTCTTATAACCTTAACTCTAGGCCCACCACCAGCTCCTGCACCAATGATAATATCATCAAATCCATCGCCGTTAATATCGCCTGAAGCTACATAAACACCGCCCATAAAATTTGGTTCGAATGCGAAGAAACTCGCCATTTCTAGTGGCCTACCTGATATTAAATTAAATACCTTAATATGAGGACCACCGCCCACCCCCGTTCCAGTAATCAAATCATTATAACCATCGCCGTTAACATCTCCTAAGGCAACACGAACACCACCGGTATACGCAGGGCTATAGGCAAAGAAAGAAAGATTGCTTCCATTAGCATAGTTAATCTGAACTACAGACCCACCACCATAATCAACCCCAATCGCATAGTAAGTAGGGGGCAGGGGAGGAATAACCACATTAGTTACAGTAAGAACTACATCATTACCAGATCCACCTTTATAACTAATGGTAAAAGTAACAGGGCCCGAGGTTATCGAAGAACCTTCCACCAAGCCTTGAAACTGACCACTAATGGAACTGGAAGCTCCATTATTAACAATCATGACTATCTGACCAACAGAAAGATTTGAAGCTGAGGAAATATTGAGGCTGGCATTACTTAGGCTAACTAAACCTGCAACGCTTACCTGACCAAAAGAACCAGCAAGTGCACCATCAATCTGGGTCACAAAGATATTATTTGAACCAAGACTTAAATCCTGTCCGATCGCAAAAGTGCCTACTGGAGAACCGGGCGTAAATATTCCACCGCCAACATTTTGAACCTCTTTAACCTTGCCAGTGCCAGTAAGTTTTCCTCCATTTAGAATAATACTGCCATTTGTATAAGAAGAAATAACCTGCAAAGTGGATACCGCATTAGAATCACCAAGTAGAACAATTGAACCTAAAAACTGGAGTGAATTCGCTGTAAGTACGAGATTACTTCCTTTATTAAGATTTAACGATATTCCGGATAACGAAGAAACAGCGCCACCAAAAGTGTTTCCTGCAGAGCCGAGAAAAAGATCAAGATTGTTAGAAAGATTTATTTTAGATTGAACATTAAGAGGCCCAGCAGCACTTAACTTGCTGCCTCCTAAATTCAAAAAGCCCGGGTTATTAAAGAAGGCAGACCCCAAAAAAGTTGTATTTCCCAAAAATGTAATATTACCATTATTGAGGAAATTAGCATTAGATCCTACGGTAATGTCAGACCTGAATTCAACATTGTAAGCATTACTAACGGTAGTCAATGTATCACTGATATTAGACTTGCCAAAAAAAGTTACTGTACCCTTTGTATTGGTCAATAGAATCTTATTTACATTAAGGATTTGAGTTGGAAGACTATTAAATTCAACAGTTCCTGCATTCACAATTTCAATCGTTGAAAGGGGGTTCAAAAGCCCGATATTTTCTTTAAAAAGAATTTTTCCAGTCGCCTCTAGGGAAACACCGCCCGCACCATTTACATCGTTTAAAAAAGTAATATCTGCAACACTTGTGCTTGAACTATTATTCCTCGCATTAAAAAATGGTTTTGCAGCAAAGTTTACCTGTTCAACAAAGGTAATGCCACCTGTGGTGGTAGTTATATCACCAGAAAGAAATGAGGACCCAACACCCTTCTGAATAAAACTGCCTGAACTGCTAATATCTCCGTTTAAGGAGGTAATAAAAGAACCAGCATTATTAATAACAATATTTCCTGCAGTAGTTACCGGTTGCTGCAATAATATAAAATCCGAGACTTGCGTGGTTTCGATACTAAGACTGACAAAATCAATTCCTACATTCGTAAAACCTTGAGTATTAAGAGTCCCGGAAAATGTAACAGACCCACCTGCGGCATTGATAATTAACGAATTTCCAACCACACTACCTAATATCGAAAAATCATCTGAGTTATTGACAACTATATCCCCCATAGCACTGACACCACCCAACGAACCCTTTAATAGAATATCCCCACTTCGCAATCCGGTTGCAGACGGTCCAGAAGTCAAGTTGAGATCCTTACTGGTCGAAGAATTTACATTGCGGTTAAAAATTATATTCCCAGATTGGGAATTACTATTTGAAGAATTAATATCCATATCTTGAACAAGGCTAACACCCGCATCAAAAGAAACATTTCCACCCGAAGTGTTCAATTGAATTTTAGGGGATTCAACAATTACACTAGGCACATAACCAAATCCAGGATTAGTTACAGTTAATCCCATAATTTTTCCAGCAGTTGCCCCGGTGCCAAATACAACAGTTGCGGTTGCTTGAGTTCCGCCATTAAGAGGGGTAGCAATAGTAATAGTGGGTGAAGAAGTATAGCCGGAACCAGAATCAATCATGGTATAGCCAATAACTTGGCCTGCCGTTACGCCCGAACCTAAAATCGCAATCGCCCTAGCACCAGTTCCACCACCGCCTGTAATAGATACCGTAGGAATATAGCCAACCCCTTGATTTGTAATGGTATAGCCTACAACTGAACTAGCCAAAGGCCCGCCTGGAGTTCCTAATATCGCTGTAGCAGTTGCAGTAACACTCGCGGGAGCAACTATGACTTTAGGGGTGGTTAAATAACCAGAGCCAGGATCAGTAATAGTATATCCAACAACTTGCCCAGTTTGAGTTCCAGTACCTAAAACAGCAATTGCGGTAGCACGAATCCCGGGCCCGGATGGCGCTTCAATGGTTACAACAGGTACAAAATTATAAAAATTGCTTGTAAAAACCGGACTAATAAAAGAAACCGTTTCTCCCAATAATACAGCTACGGCAGTGGCTTGATATAAATAAGGTGCCCCAATAGCAACATCTGGTGGTGAAATATAGCCTGCCCCAATAACATTAGGAACCAAAGACCCAACGGCACCATTACTTAACAAGGCAGTAGCAGTAGCACCGAGAGAATTAACTATCGAACTGTCCCCGAATGTAACAGATCCGAGGCCATTCTGGATAAAATCACCATGGATATTAATATCCCGATTAAAAATCAAAGCCCCTGCATTATTGATCCGGACAGAATTTTTAGCGAGTACCGCAACAGCAGAAGCGCCCGAACCGGTAACATCTCCAGCAGCAGGTGTAATAGTTATAGAAGGAGTCGTAGTATAACCAGAACCAGGATTAGTAACAGTAATGGATGTCACGACACCATTTAAAATCGAAGCTACTGCAGTAGCTTGGGTGCCACCAAAAGGAGGAAGGGCAATAGTAACCGTTGGTATCGAAGTATAAGCGCTCCCGCCATTAGTAACTGAAATAGATTGAAGTTGTTGGACCGCGGTAGTATTAATTTCACCGAGGTTAATAGTAGAACTTGAAGTTGTATTGGTAAAATCTAACCCAAAAAATGAAGAATTATCTGAAGTAAGTGAACCCGTGTAAACTTGTTTACATTTTAAATTAATATCTCCAGAAGATATAACCTTAAAGGAACTGGCGTTTATTCCTAAACAACTGATTGTTGCATTCACCAAACTAACAGGACTTGAAGAAGCATCAATTGCACCAAGGGGGTTAACACCACCAATGGTTCCATTAAATTGAAGAGATCCACCCGAAACTAATGTAAGGTTTTGAGCAACAGAAGAAGTTCCACTTTCAATTCCTCCCAATGTAATTTTAGACAAAGATGAAGTACTACCGTCTAGTATTAAATCTTGATTAAGATTTAACTTAGTAGTAAATGTAATATTACCAGCGAAGCCTGCTTTAATATTTATGGGCGTTGCTGATCCTGAAACCCCGGAAAAAACTGCCCCGGTGGGAGTAATCAAACTTGCAAAAGCAGTTGCACCCGAGCCATTGCCATTAGAAAAAGAAACCTCCGGCGTACTTACATAGCCCGAACCAGAGGAAACAAGCTCCACTGCGTTCACAAAACCAATGGCACTAACAACATCACCAGACCCTGAACCAGTTACAGCAACAACATTTAAATTACTAAGCCCATTTGGGCTACTTAGGTAATCATATTTCCCAGGATTTAAAAGATCTAAACCAATGATCGCGCCAGAAGATGTAATAACATTAGTAACTTTAGCAGTAGCTGCATAAGCCGAAGTAAGGTTTGCCAAACCATTTCCTTGCAGAGTAACCAAATCACCAACCGCAAAACTACTACCTACACCAGAATTTGGAGGATCAGAAATAGTAACAGTAGGCACTGTTGTATATCCAGAACCACCACTGGTAATTATAAACGAAACAACCTGACCTGCTAGAGTCCCGGTACCTAATACCGCTGTTGCAGTTGCCCCCGTGCCCCCACCACCAGAAATAGTTACCGTGGGTGCAGTTATATAACCAGAACCAAGCGATAATGCAACAATAGAGGCCACAGTTCCACTGTTAGCACCTGATCCCAATGTTGCTTGAGCCGTTGCAGGGAAATTAAATATAAGAGAAGAAATACCAAGTGAGGCTTTAGCAGAAGCGCCTGAACCTGTATCAGCAGGGTTAGAAGTAATCACAACATCAGGATAAGAAGTATAACTTGAACCGCCATTGGTTAAAGTTATACTCGCAAGAATAGCTGCTTGGCTAAAATTACCACCGATTATAATATCACCAGTTAAATTCAAGGTTCCCGCATTGCTGATGGAAACATTAGAAGCATTAGTAGCATTGCTTGAAATATTACCAAGTTCAATTTTCGAGTTCGAAATAAGATTAACAAGACTTAACCCAGCACCGGCATAAACTTGGTCTTGCAATATCGAAACATCGCCTTGAATCATTGCGTTAATTGATCCAACGCTAAGGGTGTCACTAAAAGTCATTGTTAATGGATCGCTAGTTTTAAAATTAAGCAATCCCACCAATCTAGTATCAATCGATCCAACGCTAGTTGAACTACCAACTTTACCCTTAAATACCAAATTGCCCGTGCAATTTACTGACAAAGAACCTGGGCCATCCAGGGTGCTCTCAAATGTAATAGCGTTATCTTTGGTAGCTTCAAGGCTAACATTTGTTTTAAGAAATACTGGAGAATTAAAGGTAATGCCCCCATCAGAATAAATACTTACGGAAGCAGTATCGCCAATATTAACAGTTGAATTTGAACCAACTGAATTCTCTGTGAATTTACCATTAATAATACTTGCATTAATGTTTAATGCACCGCCATGTATCAGGGTAATGGGAGCATCTGAAGAAAACATGGTAATTGCACCATTAATGGTAATTGCACCACTAGAGCTGGTTACAAGATTCAATCCTTTAAATGGAGAAGTTGAAAGATAATTTTGCAACCCGTTAAAAATAATATTTCCACTAACTCCTGAATTAGTATCAAAAGAATCAGCAGTGATATTATCATTTACATTTAAATTTGAAATATTGTTTGTGCTTATGCTTTTAAGGGCTGTTCGACTCCCCACAAGCCCATTAAAGTTAAGAGATCCTAAAGAATTTACTTCCAAATCTGCATTACCATCTACAGTGGAAGAAAAAGTAATATCTGCAGGACTGCTTCCAATGGGGGTAGTAGTGGTGGCAAGTTCGGTTGCGTCTTTCAAATTAACGGCAGAAAGAAAGTTAATCGAACCACCATTGGTGGTTACTACTTTTCCTTCAATATTAATTGATTGGCCTGCAAGAAATGTAACAGAGCCTGAAGTTGTATTTAAGGAAGGCGCTCCACCAGCGCTTGGAGAAATATCAATATTGCTAGTCCCACCCTGATTTGCAACAAGCAAAATATCTCCTGAATTTGCATTAATTTGACCTAAAGTAGTTATAACAATTTGATCTAAATTTTGAGTTGGATTGGAATTACTGGTTTTGAAACTACCAGTGCCAATAACATTAACCGACCCATCAATAGTTAAGGTATCTTGATTATTACCCCCTGATAAAGAACTTATATCAATAGAAATTTCGAACTCACCGCTAGTGCTAATTGGGGTGACATTTAAATCTTTTAAAGTAAATTTATCTTGGCCTACATTCCCAATTAAAGTTAAACCTTCGCTATTACTTGGACTAATAATTGATACGAATTGGGCAGGATTAGTCGAAGGAACAATTCCAAATCCACTAAAATCATTTAATTGCAAAGTATTACCAAAACCAGAATCAAAATTAATCGAAGAGCCGGAATTAAAAATGGTTAAAGTATTTGCATTTGCACCAATACCAACACTTGTTAATTGCACCTCGATAAAATTACCATTATAAAAAACATCTGCCGTAAAAGCTGTGGGGTTAACTCTGTTTTCCAAAGCAAGCAGTTCTGGTGCAAAAAACCTAGAACGCAGGTTGGAACTATTTTTGGACTTCTTCAGGTTTAACCATGAGAAAGACATGACAAGTGCCTCGCAAAACAAAAACTCGGGTGTACGACTGGAAAACTTTAAAGTCCTCCAAGTATCCCAACTTTAACTTTTTTTTTGAGTTTCATACGAAAAGTGAGGGCATCATTTAACTTATATTTGTAGGTTTTCAGCTTTAACTATTAAGAAATGCGTTAATAGAACAATCCGTAGTTCCGCTACTTCCAAAAAAATAAGACGACAAGCTTTAAAGCATGCCGTCTTATCAACTATTTTTAAAATCTTTCAATTTTGACTTAACTTATTGAGGTGTTGGTAAACACACCCCCAGTAAAGTTAAGAGGGAAAGCAAACAAGCTATCCACAGCAATTAAGTTTCTATTATAGATTTGAACCAATGGACCACCGCCAGGACCTGCGCCAACAACCATGTACTGGTTATTGTTATTATCCTTGGCAACACCAACTCTTGCACCACCTGTAAATTCCCCAAAAGGATAAACCACAGCTTGGTTGCCATTTCCATATCTTACATTAACCATGGTTGGCAAGGTTGGAGCAGAATTGGTGCCGGTGAATATCTCATCGTAACCATCGGCATCCAAATCACCTGCGCCAACATAAATACCGTTTCGGATTGCAGGATCAAAAGCCATGTACTCAATTACAGAATTAGGGGTGTTGGTATTACTTAGCTGGAAGGCTCTTACATGAGGACCGCCACCAGGGCCTGCACCGGTAATAAGTTCATCTGCACTGTTGGCTGCACCAACCACATTACCCGCTGCAACCGATACACCACCGGTAAATGCTGGCGAGTAGACAAAGTAATCGCAAAGTTGATTATTCAGATTCACATAATTTGCACCACCTGAGTAAGCAATCACACGAGGGCCACCGCCAGGGCCTGCAGAAACAATCAAGTCTGCAATGCCGTTACCAGAACCAGAAACATCGCCATTCAAGTTGCCCGCTGCAACATAAACCCCACCCATGAACTGAGGTTCGAAGGCGAAGAAGTTGGCAACCATGGTAACATTACCAGAAGAAGTCACATTAAAGACCCTAATATTAGGGCCACCACCAGGGCCGGTACCGGTGATGACTTCGTTGGTACCATCGCCGTTTAAGTCGCCCATAGTTACGCGAACACCACCACGATAAGCCATGTCGTAAGCAAAAAAGCTAACGGAAGAACCATCGGTGAAGTTCACCTTAACTTCAGGGCCACCGCCTGCATCAGCACCCACCGCAAACAAGGCGTATGGCCCAGTAGGCGTTGGTGTTGGTGTAGGTGAAGGTGTCGGAGAAGGCGCAGGGGGCGTAGGGGTTGGCGCTGGAGTTGGGCTAGGTGTTGGACTAGGGCTAGGCGTTGGGCTAGGCGTTGGGCTAGGCGTTGGGCTAGGTGTAGGCGTTGGGGTTGGGCTAGGAGTAACCGAGGTTACCGTCAGCAATACACCACTAGCATTATAAGTTACAGAGAAGGTAGTATTTCCAGCTACAATTGAGCTAACTGCATTGGAAAATTGTCCGGTGGTTGTACCACTAACAATCTGGAATTGCTGGCCAACCTGAAGGTTTCCAGCCGCAGTAATATTAAGCACTGCATTGGCCAAACTTGCGGAGGTATTAACTTTGATCTGATCAAACTGGCCTGCAGAAGACCCATTAATTTCTACATTGTAGGTTGCCTGTGAGCCGGTGGCCCCTAAAGTTGCAGTTCCTACTGTTAATGTACCAGGGCTATTGCCAGGAGAAACAACGCCACCGTTAGCGGTCAAGGTGCTAATCGTACCAGTACCGCTGATTTTACCTGCTGCGCCCACAGTCACATTTGCATTAGCAAAATTCGCATTCACTGCAACATTGCCCGCATTAGCGTTAATGGTTCCGGAATAAGTTGAATTTCCAGTAAGAACCAAGCTACCTGCACCATTCATGGTTAAGGAATTAGATCCTGCAATCGCACCAGAAATAGTATTGGTACTACTATTCAAGGTTGCGGTGGTATCCCCAACGATATTCACTGGCTTAGATATAGTGACTGCACCATTAGCAATAATCGTTCCATTAAGATTAACCGCTGCAGGGAAAGCTGCGCTAAAACCATTGGCAAAAGTCGTAGTACCAGAAGAAGAGTTAAGGTTTACATTTCCAAGGTTATTAAAGCTGGTTGCTGCACCTATGGAATTGGTAGTTCCAAGAATGTCCACATTGTAATTGTTTAGGCTGGTTACAATCTGGCCTGTAAGTGCAAGGTCGCCCCCGAACTTAATTGTTTTCGAAGCTGCTGTGTTAACAATGTTTACATTTGAACCATAAAGCTGGCCTAAGAACTCAACGCCCTGCTGAGAGTTAGTGATATTAACTGCTCCGGAGTTCGTAACCCCACCGACATTACCCGAAAAGCGCACCAAATCGCCTGCATTTACAATCGTCAACCCGCCTGCAGTACTATCCACCGAAGCAACTGTGATGGTCGCGCCCGTGGTGCTACCAGAATTAAGCGAGAGAGCTTTACCGTTCGTATTAACTGCGTTAAGAGTGATAACCGCAGAGGAAGAATTCCCTGAATCGATAGTAGCATCGCTGATAAGATTGATGCTCAGCGTAGAACTACCCAGGTTGATTGCTTGGCCCGTGGCTTTCAAGGAACCAGCCAAGCCCACCGTACCAGAACCTGCAGTTGCTGTTACACCATTAGTGAAGGTCGTTAAGCTGCTAGCGTTCCTACCAAAGGAAACACCAGCCGTGTTTGCGAAGGTGGTCGCAGTATCAACCGTGGTGTTATTTTGGAAACTGACTGCATAAGTTCCTGCTGCTGTACTAATCGCAGAGATGGTCACATCACCAGAGAAA
>Ga0208854_1000010_pt1 | contig 40572 bp, 48 predicted proteins | sample LakMenEpi30Nov11_FD_150748 | JGI IMG/M metagenome (GOLD analysis project Ga0208854, IMG submission 150748) | Freshwater microbial communities from Lake Mendota, WI - 30NOV2011 deep hole epilimnion (SPAdes) | ecosystem: Environmental > Aquatic > Freshwater > Lake > Epilimnion/Euphotic zone ...
GACTTTGAAACCCATAAATAGAGAACGGTTCCCCCAAAACTTGGTGGGCTAGGGGGGCTGAACTAAAAAACGCCAATTACCACCGTGCGAGGTATATACTAATTCGATAGTCGCCAACACGGATTTTATATTTATCTGTATATCCTTTCATTTTTTCAATATATCCAAGACTAAAAGGATTATCCGATGTGAGTTCTTGGAATACAATGATTTCAACTCGGTTTTGAATCTGCTTGGGCAAGGACGCAAGTTCTTTTAAAAATCGTTTAGTATATTCAATCTTCCACATTGCACTTTTTTAGTGATTGATAATAGGAAAAGGCTTCACTGCCAGAAAGTTGTTCATCACTTTTGTTTTCTTCCATTAATTTTGCTAAACCAAAATCTTCCAAAATTTCTTCGATTTGGTTATAGACAGCAATGGGTATCTGAACCGCCAAGGGTCGTTGTTGTTCATCGAGTATGTACTGTTTTGGGATCTCAAGCATTTTAGACCTCGATTATTGACTTCAACAAAAAGTATTAGCTGTATAATAACAGCAACGTTACCTATCCCGATAAAACAACAAGCAAACAATACACAAGTAGTGCTACGCTGTCAACATAATTACATATTAGTAAAAATACTCTGTTTTTCTTCTGATAAATAGAGATAAAAAGTAGAAATAAACTAAGTTTTTCTTGTCTCAGAAACATAGAAAATAGAACTTAAATCCTTACAAAAGACTTTTTGAATAAAGAAATTTTAATTATGAGTTCCTCCTTTAAACCCGATCCAATTCGCCTAGAAATCTTCAAAAATCTCTTTCAATTTATTGCGGAAGAAATGGGAATTACCTTGCAAAATACAGCGACTTCTGTCAATATAAAAGAACGCCTTGATTTTTCCTGCGCCATTTTTGACAAGCAGGGAAATCTTGTTGCCAACGCTCCCCATATTCCTGTTCATTTAGGCTCGATGTCTGCCAGTATTTATAGTCTTATTAAGGCAGTGGGTCAAAACCTAAAACCAGGCGACATTTATATTTCCAATAATCCCTACAATGGTGGAACCCATTTACCCGATATTACGGCTATTACGCCTGTTTTTAATCCCTCCCAAACGGAAGTCATTTTTTACGTTGCTTCACGGGGACACCATAGCGATATTGGTGGTATTACTCCTGGTTCAATGCCGCCCCATAGTCAAAGGATTGAAGAAGAAGGTATTTTAATCGATAATTTTTTATTCATTCACGCCGGAGAATTACAGGAAAAAGCCTTACGTTTATTATTGCAAAATCATCCCTATCCGGCTCGTAATCCTGACCAAAATTTAGCGGATCTAACGGCCCAAGTCAATGCAAATGCGAAGGGGGAAGAAGAATTGACCCAAATGGTTAAAACCTATGGTTTAGAGACGGTACAAACTTATATGGATTTTGTACAAGATAATGCAGAAGAAGCGGTGCGCCGTGCTATTGAGGTTTTGAAAGATGGAAGTTTTTGTTATGCTATGGATAACGGAGCTATTATTCAGGTCAAAATTACAATTAATCCTCAAGCGCGATCAGCAACGATTGATTTTACCGGAACCTCTTCCCAATTAACCAGTAACTTTAATGCGCCGATCGCCGTTTGTCAGTCAGCCGTGTTATACGTCTTTCGCACCTTGGTTGACGAGAATATTCCCCTCAATCATGGTTGTTTAAAACCGCTCAACATCATTATTCCTGAAGGCTCAATGCTAAATCCTGTTTATCCGGCGGCGATCGTGGCGGGTAACGTGGAAACCTCCCAGGTCATTGTCGATACTCTCTATGGAGCTTTGGGCGTGATGGCCGCTTCCCAGGGAACGATGAACAATTTCACCTTTGGCAATGAACAGTATCAATACTACGAAACGATTTGTGGCGGTTCGGGGGCTGGCCCTACTTTTCCAGGAACCGATGCTGTACAAACTCACATGACCAATTCTCGTTTAACCGATCCAGAAGTGTTGGAAAGTCGTTTTCCTGTCCTGCTAGAGGAATTTTCGATTCGTTCCCATAGTGGTGGTCAAGGTCAGTTTACTGGGGGTAAGGGTGTCACCCGCAAGATCCGTTTTTTAGAACCGATGACGGCTTCTATCCTCTCTAATCATCGGGCGATCGCGCCTTTTGGGATGGCAGGCGGTGAAGCTGGCTCCCTTGGGCTGAATTATGTCGAATATCAAAATGGCAACATCGAAGTCTTAAAAAATACAGCTTCAGTCACCATGCAACCTGGAGATGTCTTTGTAATTGAAACACCAGGAGGAGGAGGCTATGGTAACGCAGCAATTCTAAATGTGGAAAATTAGGATTCGGCTTGAGCGTCTGTCATATCTCCTGGATAACTTTTTTGGTTTATCGAGTATCTATGCTATCACATTACTTATGGGGGTCTTTTGACTTTTCAAATGTCTTTTTAGCCACTAACTTAATTGAAGATTAGATGTCTTGAACAATAGCGTTTGATCCCCCTAAATCTCCCTTAAAAAGGGGGACTTTCTTGAATTTGCAAGAGGTCTATTTACGAACCAATTCTAGGAAATATGGGATTGAAGATGACCAAGCAGCCAATTAGCGGCCGTAGCACGACGGGTTTGACGGGGGCCAAATTCCCCGATTTTATAGCCTTTAAATCCTAATTTTTGCTTTAATAATTGTTTATACTCTGGTGGAATTGAGCGAGTTAGCTTGACCGTCGGAGGACGATTACCGATAAAGTCTGGGGGTTCAGGATATTCCTCACGCCAATCGGCTGCAACTTGATGATTGTCCCAACAATTGTGAACTGTATCGTAGCGATATCCCAAATAATAGGCAACTAAGTGATTCACGGTTTCATCGCTGATGGTTTCGTTAAGGATTGCCCAGATGGTGTCAATATTTAAAGGGGGTAATTGATGGTTCACGGGAAGATTTATTCACCTTAACTTATTTTGACATTTAATTTTGAGCGATATTTTCAAAGGCGATCGCCCTTCAGTGCAACGAGTTACGCTTATTTTAGCAGTTGGTGTCTTGACAACTTCCACCTCTGCGATTTTAATTCGTTTGGCATTATTAGCGGCCAATCGTTCAGGAGTGGGTTTTAGTTTATTTTTGGCAGCTACCCGTTTACTCTTGGCCACACTACTGTTGCTGCCGACCTGGCCGCAACTACGGCGATCGCCGGCCTCTCTGCAAGCCTATCTCTGGGCGATCGCCGCAGGAATTTGTCTGGCGGGTCATTTTGCCACTTGGATTAGTTCTTTATCTTTTACCTCCATTGCCGCTTCTGCCACCATTGTCACGACTAATCCTGTCTGGATTGCGCTCCTTTCCTGGTTTTGGTTTCGGGAAAAACCCAGCCGTCTAACTGCCCTGGGTATTGCGATCGCTCTGGGGGGTGGAGTTGTTATTGCGATCGGAGAATCAAGCCAGGGAAAACACGGTATCAATCCGCTCCTCGGAGATGGTTTAGCCTTAGTGGGAGCTTGGTTTGCCAGTCTATATCTGCTGTGGGGACGAGAAGCGCAAAAACAAGGATTAACAATTGGCTCCTATATTCTCATTGCCTACGGGAGTGCCGCCCTCTGTCTATTGCCCCTGCCCTTACTTGAAGGAGGAGGCTATGGCAATTATCCCCTCGCGGTTTATGGCTATGTGGGATTAATGGCTCTTTTTCCGCAATTAATCGGCCATACCAGTCTTAACTGGGCCGTTCGTTGGATTTCCCCCACCTTAGTTACCCTGGCTATTTTATTTGAACCCCTCGGATCAAGTTTATTAGGATGGCTAGTATTTATGGAAATTCCGCCTTTGACCGTTATCTGGGGTGGCTTAATCCTATTAGTGGGCGTGGCGATCGCAGTGATTGGCAACCGAAAACCGCCTAATCCCTCCATAACCCTGGATTAAACCAAATCTGCCAAAAGACTTGTTACTTCCGCTTGATGCTGATGGCGGTTATCATCGTAGATCATTAAAGTATTCAAATTGCGATGACGACTTAGTTTCTGAACCTTACGCGCATCACCATTAGTCGCATCAAGGGCGGCAGTGATGGCACTATGTCGAATACGGTGAGGACTAATAATCTTAGAAATGCCTGCGGCTTGGGCCGTATCTCTCACAATGTTATAGATGGCATTGCCACTAAGTCGATGTCCAAAGGTAGCTCGATCTACTGTGCAAAAAAGTGGTTTATCGGGAGCACGATCGCCAATAACCAATAACCAATCATTAATAAAAGTGATCGCCTTAACACTTAAGCGAATCGATTCTTTGCTGAGTCTGCCTTTCCCCTTGATCCATAACTTCATTTCCCTGGGACTGTAATCTTCCAAATCCAGAGAAGAGATCTCAGCCCGCCGCAGAGCATTATCCCAGAGGAGTCGAAGAATAGCTAAATCCCGTTTACCCTTGAGGGAATCCGTTTTCACCTGATCCGCAATCCGTTTAAAGCCATCGGGACTCACCCCACTCGTATCTCGATAAGTCTCAACCTGTAAGCTCTCCACATCTTCTAAGGTATAGTCACACTTCCCCACTTTACGGGCGTAATTCACTAGGCTTTTAACGGCTGACAAGCGAACATTAACCGTTGCTGGCGTTAAACCTCTTTCCAACAGACCAGCCCGATAGCGTAATAACAGGGCGATCGCCTCAAAGCGTCCTAGGGTCAAGAACCAGGCAATCCGTTCTGGCGAAGGTTCATCCTGGGTCATGGTGACAAAAAAATCCCGCAATCCTTTGGCATAAGTCCGACGAGTATTCGGCGATCGCTTATCTCGTAATAACTCCTCCAACAGGTTTTGATCGAGGAGAGCGATGGGAACTGGAAAATTAGCAGAAGTCATGGGGAAAGTACAGCGTTAATGGTGATTATCGTACGGCTTAATCCTTAAAGTGCTCAATTTTTCGGCGATCTTGTTTGAGACGATTTGGCAGGGTGACAGAGGAGAAACCAGAAGTGACAAAATAGTGCCTTTGTCTTATTTGGGAGATCGCTTAAGCTGTTCACTATCTCAAACGCATATAGACAAGGGGCTTAAGCCCCTTGTTATACTCTGAACGGGTTGGAGCTTAACTTTTTGAAAATGCCTAAAATCTTTATCAGATGAGGATTTCAGCCCTTTTGTCGAGAAGTCCATTTCTTAGCCGTTTAGAGTATACAAGGCTTTCAGGACAAGCCACTATTCTTCTGGTGCAAAATCACTTTTAGATACCCCACAAACTGGACAAGTCCAATCTTCCGGTAGGTCTTCAAAGGCTGTGCCTGGAGCGATCCCACTATCAGGATCGCCTTCTTCCGGATCATATACATGGTCACAGACGGAACAAACATATTTTTGCATTGGGAGATTCTCTCCTGAGTATTGGTGAGTTTGGTTACAACTGACCCGAATGTTTTTATAATATAGACAAATACTCCAAAATTGAGAGACAGCTATGAATCCCATTGGTTTAATTGTGACCTGGTTTGTTACTTCTGTAAGTTTATTTATTATTTCTAAGCTACCGACCGGAGTTGAAATCGACAGTTTTCAGAAAGCCATGATTTCATCCCTGGTTTTTGGATTGCTCAACGTCTTTGTTCGTCCTGTCTTGGCTTTTTTCTCTTTTCCGATCACCTTTTTAACTTTTGGTCTATTTTCCGTCGTTATCAACGCAGCTATTTTTGGTTTAGCGGCTCTGTTAGTGGACGGCTTTTCTTTAAAGTGGGGTTTTTGGAGTGCTTTGATGGGAGCTATTTTATTGGGTTTTATCAATTCATTGATTTTTCGTCTGTTCTAAATTGTTTGTTTGCTCAAGCAGTTTAATAGAAGATGGAATATAGGGCAACCGAACACAATTCTTAACAATGAACAAAAGCTAGACAGTGCAAATGTTTAAGGCAGAGCACTGATTTCTCGTGCCTCGGATTTCGTTAAAAGGAATTTGAGGATGTTGATTTTTAAATTGTTCAGATAAGCGATTTACGGCTTCTCCCATAATTACTAATTGGTATAATGCTGAAGATTGTATCTTTTCATCATTAATGAATTCTTGTTTATTCATATTTTGAGTAAAATTAAGAACCTGATTGAGAGCAAGATAAAAGTCTAAAATAATCTCCGAATTATTTAGGATATTCTGGCATGGAACCAAAGACGGATAATTCAGTGATTTTGTGTTGTTGGCAAAATTCACGAAGGATTGGGAAGGAGATTCCTAAGCGTTTTTGGATACGTTGTTTGTTTTTAATAATCATCATATTGTTTACTTCAACTTTGAGAATAAAAAATAGGGCGATCGCCATTCAGTTAATAGTAGTTAATGATCGCGTTAGGAATAAAATCCTTCGTGTTTTGGGCTACTAATCTTTTTGAAGGTATTGTATTTAACAAATAATATTCCTAAACTAAAGATAATCGTCGAATACGGATACGTTTAGAGTTAACTGATAAAGCGGCTCCTTGTTTTAACTCTATTTCACATTCACGAAGAATCGTTATCAATAAATTCGTTAGGGCTTGGGCGCGAAGTTTTTCTATGCGAATACGAATGACGGAGGGAGAAATTGCATTTGTTAGGGCTAATAATCCATGAAAATCAGCGTCTAAGGTGACAACAATACGACCTAAGTTTTTAGCTTTTTCTAAAATGTCTTGATCTTCTGCGGCAGACATTCCAAGATCGGCAACATGAATACTGTCAATGCCTCTTTGACTAAGTAATGGGGCCGCAGAACGGGGTAAACCTTGATCAAGCAACAGTTTCATAGGTGGGAGATAATTCGATAATGCGATCTTCTAAACAAGCGGAAACATAGGTCAGGGATTGTTGAATGTCTTCTTCTTCTAATTCGGGAAATTCTTGATAAAGTTCGTTACGGTTAGGATAGGTTGCTAATAGCTCTAGCACTCTCCGAACGGTTAAACGTTGTCCTCGAATGCAGGGCTGGCCGTTCATTTGATTGGGATTAATGGTAATGCGATCAAGTTTCATTTTGATTGTTTAATTGAATGTTGAGGATAAAAAATAGGGCGATCGCCATTCAGTTAATAATCGCGCTAGGCATAAAATTCTTCGTATTTTTTGTGGCTACCAATCCAAAACCAAGTCACTGTATCTTTTTCGAGGATACCTAATGCCCGATAATTTAGACTAATTCTGACAGACCAGATATTTTCTTCTTGATTAATACATTTAAAATGTAAAGAAGGATGAAATGGGTTGTCACGCCATAAATAATAGGTTTTTCTAGTGCGTTGTTTAGTTTGGTTATCTAGTAATTTATAGGTTTCCCAGAATGAAGGTAAGGTTGCCGATTTCATAGTTTTTCGTAATTCATCGGTTGAGATTTACCTTGAGCAATTTCCTGTTTAGCTTGTTTAGCGGCTTTGATTAAATTATTTTGGGTTTTGCTAACCAGGTTATCCCACTCTAGTTCATTTTGAAGACTAGCAATATATTCTCGAAGATGTTCAATAAGTTGGGTTTGGGCTGTCTCTGGGAGAGATTCGATCATTTTAGTAACGGTAGCAATATTTTCGGAGGACATAGGTTAAATTAAGATGTTTGATGACAAGAATTTAAGGGGATAATTCGCGACGATCGCGCTTTGTTTAATTCAATTATAATGACCACCTATGGCAAAAATATAAACATATTTATCATCAAATTTGTAAATTAGGCGATCTTTTTGAGAAAGTCTTCTTGACCATAAGCCCGATAAGTTATGTTTTAAGGGTTCAGGTTTACCTGTTCCTTTGGCGGGATCATCTCTCAGCATTTCTTTGATGAGTTTACAAAGATTTTTATGCAGAATTTTGTCTTTCTGTCTGAGTTCTTCGTAAATTTCCCAAGTGTTACCTTCAAATACTAAGTATCTCATTGAGTTCTTCCTGGTTAGGAGAATAGCCTTGGTTTTGGGTATGGGTAGCTATTGAATGGGCAATTTGTTGCATTAAATTACTATTTTGTAAAACAAATAGGGTTTCTTGTTGTTGTTCCCAATCTTCGGCACTGATAACGATAAAGTCTTGGCCATCTTGATTGGTAATTTTAATCGGAATATGTTGATGGATGACTTGTTTGATAAGGTCTTGGAGATTATTTTTAAATTGGTTAATGGTGATAGAGTTCACTATTTTGTCCTCATGATAATTAACGGTGATATAAGAAGAAAAATTTTAGTGCGTAGAATATATTTTATTTAGTACTTACTTTTTCTCGGTTTTGATGAATAGAAATTAATTCAATTTGTGACTCGGCGACTTCAACGGTATCTTGATAAATTAAGCCTTCTATACTGTAGCCATCTTCCAGACCATTGGGCATTGGATAATATTCGACAATTGTGCCAAGACTCCCTTTTTTTAGATTAAATTGAGGAATATCTCGGGTTAGTTGAACTTGAGAAAAAAGGGAAAATTTCATTGTCAAAACTTTGTCATCTTCACGGTGTTCTAGAACGTAGATTCTTAAATCAGCTTTACTTAAAGTTTGGTTTCATTAGAGGTTATGCTCCTTTATCAGAAGATAATTCAAGGTTAGGAGAAAAGAATTTGGCATTCCTATTATCTAGAATGCTGGAGGTATGGGTGAGGAAGATGACGATGTTGGTGTTGAGGCATCGACTTTATTCCAATTGCCATTGACGAAATTATAAATACTGATTTTTTTATTTAATTTATTCTCACTCCAGAGAATTTCTGTTTTTTGTTCGTTAAGTTGGTAATTTTCCACTTTTTCTGTTGACTTATTGAGTGAGCTTTGGATGATTTCTAATGGAACAGTAATCGTGCGCTTATCTTGTAACTTAAGAGTTAAACCATTTTGAGGATTAAATTCAAGAGAGTCAGCTAAATATTGATTTTCTGGATTCTTAAAAAGTTGATCACTAAGTAATTTTTTGTATATCCACATTCCTAGTGGATAACTAAAGAGTCCTATTCCCATCCCTCCTAAGAAATCTTTTATTTGAAAACCAATAAAAGGAGTATATTCACCGACAGAGCTCAGAAGAATTACTGCAATTGTAACAAATATACTATTAAAAGTACGGATTACAAAGGTTGCGAATAAACCAACACTTTTTTTCCATGTGTAGTTGGAAACTAAACTATTATTCTGTAAACCGAAAGTAAGCCATAAAATATTTAATAATAGGGCCCCTATCACCCCTCCATAGTAAATGGAATACCATGCCGGCCTAACCTCAATATTAAGCGGCTCACTTATCGCTGTAAATGGAAATTTATCTCCAATTCTATCCAACGTTACCTGAGCAACTATTTGAGATGGTTTTTGCTGAATGACTAGTAATTTACGATCATTAGCTCTCCAATCGCTACTAATATTTAAACTATAGATATAAAAAGGGTTCTCTTTATTCAACTCTGGAATTTTTTGAGTTTGTTGTGGCAGTCCTCCACTAGAGTCTTTGTTGGCACTACTATTTGTTAGAGTACCAAAAAACTGCTTGTCTTCATATGGCAATATCAAATTAATTTCTCTGGTTGTAAATTGCATCTCCTTCGCCTTATCTGTTAGCTCAACTTTAATATCTAAATGTAGATAATCTGAAACAGACCATTCTTTTAAATTTTTGCTAATAATCTCAACATTAACGTAGCCTTCACTCTCTATTTTCGACAAATTGTTTTCTGCATAAAATACTTCATTGTGCGAATCTAATATAACTATCGAACAAAAACACACAATGGCTAATATTAGTTTTTTTTTGGTAATTATTCGTTTAATTTTCATGAAACAACAAGGTACTCAATACCTAATTTTAGCAAATATTTATAGCAAGAATAAAAACAGACAATACCAATACCAATAACAATACCAATACCAATACCAATAACAATACCAATACCAATACCAATACCGCGAAGACACAAAAGCACTACTTTGCTCGTCTGTAAATTTCGTTTATTCTAGTCAAATTTTTATTGGCAATTGCAATTTTGTTTGCTCTAGGGCATATCTTTTGTCTATCTTCGGTAGACAATCCTTTATACCAAGTGACATAATTTTCCCAAAAATCACGCAAGTCCTGCATGATTACCCTTTGATCGCCTCCTTTAATCGCCTTAGAATAGTATAGGTTATCGACAACATACGCCAACTGATAGCGTATCAATGACTGTATATTTGGATTTTCATCCTCCAGTTTTCTGTTTACGAAGTCTTCATACTGGAAATAGTAGCTCCTTGCTGCACTTCTGTTACCACTATCGGCATAATAATTAAAGTTATTCCACCATATTCTTAGTGGATTATATTCAGGTTGGTCAGGGCATTGAAGTCCTTTTGAAAATACTTGACTGACTATGCTAGTTTCTTGATCGCGAACAGTGAACAAAGAATACCTGGCAAATAATTCTGTTCCAGCATAAACAGGCTTTTCTTTAATACCTAAAATCAAATAAAACAGGGTAATCACGATAAATTTTGCCTTTTTCATGGTCATTCTTTTCAACTAAAAGTTTAAGTAAAATTGTGCAAATTAAAAGTAAGAAAAACTCAAAGACTGGCCCAAAACCAAAATTCGGACACAGAAGAAAGTTAACCTTATTATTGGCTAACTTCCCCCAACATATTCCCCAGCTAACCGAATTATTAAACCTTCCTGACTACCATACCTTAAATAACGGGTGCGCTCTCCCATCTGGTAGGTTTCGTTAATAAAATGTAACACTCCTTTAAAATAAGGGAGAATCTTTAGGATCGTCATCTGTAAAACATAAGCCCGTAACTCTTGAAGTGCGATCGCTTTAAACCCAGATTCAATCGCAGAAAATCTCTATTTAGCTTGATTTTGCCCAACATAAGCCACAACAGCCTGTTCAATCTCTTCAGGAGAAAGAGAACTCGGATAACTCTGACTAGCAGAACCAGACTTCAAAGCATCAACATAGAGATAAAAAGCCTCCTTATCGTTGGGATGGCCAATCACATACTCACGCAACTGCTCTTTACTCATTGTACTTAAATCAGATTTCATGTCAAAAACCTCCAATGACCATTACGACTAATCAAAATCTGAATATCATCGCCAGCCAAAATAAAAAGCTGACCATCCCGCTCATCTAGCCTAACGACATAGATAGGACGATAAGTATTCGTTAAAGACTGACAAAGATAAATACATCGTAAACCTTGCTCGTTAGTTGGCAGAAGAATAACAACCTCCTAATTATACTGAAATTTAGCTTGTAATATCAGGGCAGACCACTAAAAACCTAACCCTAACCAGTTTACCCTAACTATCCCCAATGTTTACAAGCTCATTCATTAAGTTTTTTCAATCAACTCACCTCTTAAATACTTGTGCATTATCTCCTGGACGATAGTAGAAACTGATATTCCTAACTGCTCCGCCAAATTATAAATTTCATTGGTATCTTGCAGAGATAAATTAACCTCAATCTTTTGCCTAGAACGATCCGCGATCGCCATCTGACGTAAACGAAAAATCTCCTCCTTTTCGTTAGGAATACTAACCCATTCATCATTTTCGATGCTTGCTAATAATTCCCGTTCCTCTTCATCTAAATCCAGAGCAACAGTGAGTTGATCAATAGTCATATTATCAAAATCTAAATTATTCATTGGTTTGCCTCCCTGAAAATTTTTTTCATTTTTCGACCCGGAAAAATTGTTTTTAAAAAGTAACAGAACCATCTTGAACAAAAGGAAAACAATAGATATATCCTCTAATTTCCACAACCATCATAGATTGGTTAGGATACTTTTCTAAATTAGCCGTACCCGTTATACCAAGGACTCGATTATTTTCAATCGAATCAATTACATCATCAAAAGAAACTCCTCTTTTTTGTTGCAATTGCTCATTTTTCTCCTTATTCCAATGGTAATTAGTCATGGTTCGCTAATCATTTTAAGGTGCGATCGCCGCTCTTTTCAGTTTCCTAACAAAAACCTGAAATTCAAGATCGAGTAAGACTTAACAGCTTACCTTGCACCGATTCCAAAATCGAATCCCGCAAAAACAAACTGGCATTGAGAATCTCAACCCCAATCAAATCCCCCTCGCTGTTCAACTCAGCCGTGACATTGGGGCTAATTTCCACACTATCCGCCTCAGTTTCATCGGTAATCACTAAATGTAGAATATCTTCTTGCTCGAAATAGCGCATTTTCGGATGTGTATTAGAAAAAGTCATAATGAGAGTACCGTCCTATTTTCAAGCGGAACTTTATCTGCTGACGAGTAGTCCAGACCGAATCATAAAATTTTATTTCATAAGTTTATCTCATCACCTAAATAATTAGAAGGGCGATCGCGGATTAGTGGTTTGGTGTTTTGAGCAGAAAGGTAATCCAAGCCCCAATCAATCCCCCAACAATAGTTAAACCAATTTGTTTCCAGTTTTTGAGTTCTCCCACTTTTTCGGCAATGTCTGGAATCTTTTGGATAGAAGGATTTTGAGTCTGTAGAGTAGCTTCTATTTTGCCGACACTTAACTTAAGGTCAACGATTTGAGTTTGGATATTTGTAAGGATGTCCTTAATTTCTTTGATATCGGTATCGTTTGCTGTTGCCATAGCCTAAACTTTCTTTCGTTGTAAGTTTTTCCTGTATAGGGAGAGTTAGCTGTACTTCTTTCTAGGATAATTGATTTGAGATGACAATGGTAGCCCTAAATTTAGCCAAGCGTTAGAAATCTTTGCAAGGGGCGATCGCAGTTCTTCTCGGTTTTGTTACTGACAAGCGATCGCATCAAACTTAGATATAGTAGGATGCGCTAATAGGATGTAACCCCCCTTTTCAAAAAAGGAAAATCCTTAAGATCATCAATCGTTTGAGGTGCAGGATAAATTTCCCCTGGCTCTGCTAATGCGCGATCCATATAAACCTGAAACGCCTCATCATCATCACGGTTTTGCAAAATATAAGTCCGTAACTCTTGACGAGACATCGCTTCAAACTTAGACTTCATTATAAATACCTCCATTTACCATTAGGAAAGATCACGATTTCACTCTCTTCGCCCGCCAAAAGAAAAACATCTTTGGTTCTTTCATCAATGCGAATCAGGTAAATCGGCAAATATAGCTTGGTTAACCAATAGGTCAGAATAAAACAAGTTAACTGCTGTGCTGATGTAGGAATAAGACTACCTCCCAGAGAAATTATAGACGAAAGTAAACTAGATTAGCAAATACAGAGAATTTAGTCCTAGTTTACCCTAACTACCCCAATCTGCAGCGTGTTTCTCACATTTTCCTCGAAAACTGCTAACTAGTCATTTTTGGCTTAAAAATATTATCCAATTATTCTTTTTTTATCTCAGATGTGATGGGAAAAACCTCGAATCGTCTCCTAATAAACGAAACTGTTTTAAAATAAGCTTAATCTCTGACCAGTACTTTTTCCCGCTCTATGACAACTTTAAGTAATTTTCAAGTTTGTAATCAAGATCTGCCTGCTGACCTTCTGAGCCACTTTTCGACGGTTAGCGCGATCGCTGTCGATACGGAAACAATGGGGCTAATTCCCCAGCGCGATCGCCTTTGTCTGGTGCAACTCTGTGATCCCAATGGTTCTGTTGTCGCGATTCGGATCAGCAAGGGACAGACCGAAGCACCGAACCTTAAGCAATTGATGGAAAACGAACAAATTGTCAAAGTCTTTCATTTTGCCCGCTTTGATGTGGCTCAGTTAAATTACACCTTTGGCATTAAAACCCATCCGATTTTTTGTACCAAAATTGCCAGCAAATTAGTTCGCACCTATACCTCTAGTCATGGGCTGAAAAGCCTAGTACAAGAATTGGCGAAAGTTGAACTCGATAAAACGTCCCAAAGTTCAGATTGGGGCAATTCCCAAAACCTGTCCATCTCTCAGTTAAGCTATGCTGCCAATGATGTGCGTTATTTAATCAGTATGAAAGATAAATTAATCGAGATGTTAGTCAGGGAAGAGCGGTTAGGATTAGCACAGCGTTGTTTTGAATGTATTCCGGTTTTTGTCTCTCTTGATCTGGAGCTTTTTAGTAATATTTTTGAACACTAAGCTACTTAATCAGGCTTAATCACGAAAGCCAGTTATTTACCAATGCAAAAACGGCTAAAAATCCGATCTAAAACGGATTCTGTCACCTCTTCGCCGGTAATATTGCCTAGACATTGAATGGCAGTTCTGAGATCGATTGTCCAAAAATCTAGCGGTAATTGTTGGCAAATCGTTGCTTGTACTTGTTCTAATGCCTGTTTCGTTTCGATCAGGGCTGCGGCTTGACGTTGATTGATCGCAAAATCGAGATTGGCTGCTATTAATTTGCCCTGTTGGATAATGGCTAAAATGGCATTTTCTAGGGCATCAATCCCTTGCTGTTGGGCGGCAACAGTCGGCACAATTTGTTGAATCGTTTCTGGATAATGAACCGTTTGCGGATTGGCTAAATCCACTTTATTAATAATCAAAATAACCGGCAGATGTTTGACCTGTTGATAAATTTCCTCATCCTCTTTTGTCCAACCTGTTATGGCCTCTAGGGTCAGTAAAATTAAATCGGCCTGTTGGGCTGCCTGGCGCGATCGCTGTACACCAATTTTTTCCACTGTATCCGTTGTTTCCCGAATCCCCGCCGTATCTAACACCTGAATCGGAATACCGCCTACCACTAATTGGGATTCCACTACATCACGGGTCGTACCAGGTAAATCGGTGACAATGGCGCGATCGCTGCGACTCCAGGCATTGAGCAAACTAGACTTGCCCACATTGGGACGGCCAACAATGGCCACTTTTAAGCCGGTTCGTAATAATTCACCCCGATCCGCCGTCGCTAAAATTTGGGACACAGAGGCGAGTACTTGCTCTAACTGGCATTGAATTTGTCCGAGATCCAGGGGCGGTAAATCCTCTTCAAAATCCACTCTTGCTTCCACTTCGGCCAAAATATCTAAACATTGCGATCGCAACTGACGAATGGGAGAAGCTAACTTACCTTGCAAACCGGCCAGGGCCATTTGGGCCGCCTGGGGAGATTGGGCCCCGACTAATTCACTTACACTTTCTGCTTGAGTTAGATCTAAACGACCATTCAGAAAAGCCCTTAGCGTAAATTCTCCTGGTTCGGCTAATCTGGCCCCCTGTTCTAGACAAGCCTGTAAAACTTGTTGTACGGGTATAATGCCACCATGACAGTGAAATTCCACCACATCTTCCCTCGTATAGGAACGGGGAGCCAACATCAATAGCAAAAGAGCTTCATCGATAATTTGTCCATTGTGAGGATGACGGATATAGCCATACAAAATACGGTGACTTTCCCAAGTGGGTTTCCCCGCAGCCTGAAAGAGTTTTTGGGCAATCATCACCGCCTGAGTTCCCGATAGACGCACAATGCCAATACTTCCCTGTTGCGGCACAATGGCAGTGGCGATCGCGGCGATGGTATCTACAAAGGACATTGAGTCGTTCAAAATTAGTGTTTCACTATTTTAGAGAAAACTCCCAGAATTATATTGAGCCATACGAAAGAACTCAAAAAGACAACTTGCTCTAATTTCCTCTTGAATTATTAAATAACTAATTGGTTCTCCACTCCTTAAGCCTAAAATAATCCAACTGACTAAAAACCTTATCAGGCAAGCTTTCTATCATTTATTTTTATCTAAAATCAGGGCAAACGGCGATCGCCTAAAGTGGAAATGAGAGGCAATTATGTTACAGAATTTGAAGTTGTGAGTATTTTTAGCAATAGAAACTCTTCTCTAGGGTAAACTAGCCCTTAATCCTGACTTTAATATTCTACTGTACGGAGAACCCTCGGTTAAGGAGCCGATACTCAATGTCACACCGCGTAAACATCTATGATACCTGCATCGGTTGCACCCAATGCGTTCGGGCTTGTCCTCTAGACGTTCTGGAGATGGTTCCCTGGGATGGTTGTAAAGCTGCTCAGATCGCTTCCTCTCCTCGTACCGAAGACTGTGTTGGTTGCAAACGTTGTGAAACGGCTTGTCCCACCGATTTCTTAAGCATCCGCGTCTATTTAGGCGCAGAAACAACCCGTAGTATGGGTCTTGCTTACTAAAATCCCTGGATTAAGTCAGTTATTATCCAAAACCCAATTTAGATACGCTTTGATCAAAGAAGAGGGGGAGACAGTTTTTTGTCTCCTCTTTTTCGTTCTGAAAGAAATTGGTTCCGAACTTTAAGTGCTGTTTCGCGGCAAAATGTTTGTAGGATAGAGAAGTTAAGCCTCTCGATTGAGGGAGACTCGTTCTCTTCCCTACGTTTTATTGATCTATGACCTACCTTATTGCTGTTGTTGCTGACCGTATTCAAGCTGAGGAAGCCTATACAGCCCTAGAAAGCGCAGGCATTAACCAACAACAAATGACGATTGTGGGTCGGGGCTATAGTTCCGCCGAAACTTTTGCGTTTATTGATCCTCAGAGACAGTCCAAAAAGCGAGCAATTTTTATGGCCTATTGGTTAGTCCCCTTTGGCTTTGTTGCCGGTTTTAGTTTTAATTTAATTACGGGTTTGCATACGCTTGATTGGGCGGGAGAACCAGGCAATCATATTGTGGGTGGACTGTTAGGAATGGTGGGCGGCGCAATGGGGAGTATTTTTGTTGGTGGAGGTATCGGCTTGAGTTTTGGCGGACGAGAAGGAACTCCCTATCGTGATTATCTCAATCAGGGCAAGTATCTGGTCATCGTAGAGGGTTCGGACGCATTGAGAACAAAGGCGAATCGGATTTTAGGTGCTCTTAATCCTGAAGATTTACAGTCCTATAACGATTTGAATGAGGAATATAGCTACAGCTAAACAGCAACTTTGAGGATTAGGTGATGTTACCCAGAGAGGAATTGTTAAAAGGGGTCGAGAACCGAGAAGAAATGGCGCGAATTATTGACCAGGCGGAACAATCCCTACGAACCTGGGAAGTGGTCGTCACAGATTTTCTATCGCCTCGTGTTTTAGCAGAAGTGCAATCGCGTTTTAGTCGTTTAACGGAATTGGTTTTTATTAGTTGGGGAGGTTATCCTCAAGCAGAACGTCAACGCCTAGCGATCGCCCGTGCTGAAATCCCCTTGGATGTGTCCCAGGTTGACCTGGCGGCTCTGGATATTGCTGGTAATTTTCTCTTCGATACAGCCAGTCATCGAGATTTTTTAGGCGCGATTTTAGGCACTGGCATTGTGCGCGAAAAAGTGGGTGATATTCTTCCCCTCGGCGATCGCGGGGCCCAGGCCATTGTGGTTCCTGAATTGGTCGCGTTTTTACAAACAGCCTTGGTGCAAGTGCGCTCTGTTCCGGTTAAAACCCAGCCCCTGGATCTCAGTGAGTTAAAAATTCGCCCACCGCAGAAAAAGGAATTAACCACCGTCGAAGCGTCTTTACGATTGGATGCGATCGCCTCAGCCGGATTTGGGGTATCACGCAGCAAAATGGCGGAAGTGATTAGCGGTGGAAACGTACAGGTTAACTGGAAAGAAATTACCCAAACTAGCCATAATGTTCAATCTGGTGATCTGATTACCTATCGCGGGAAAGGTCGTTTGGAAGTGGGGGAAATTGTCGTCACCAAAAAAGAAAGATATCGAGTGCAATTAACCAGGTATCTCTAAGCATTTTCAAAAAAAGTATTACAAAAGTATGAGCGGCGATCGCGATCAAGCATATAGTACGAGACTGTGCCACATTAGTGCAGTTCTCTTTGCAGGAATCTAAATATTCTCAAATTTATCCCACTGCTTTTTTTGGGTATTTTAAACTATTCTTGTAGTGCTTTATAGTTATTCGAGCTATGGCATCTTCGTATTTTTGGGTTAAAATCAGGGGATTATTCCAGGACAATCTTTAAATATGCCCAACCATTTGCTCTATATCATTATGGATAGCTGTCGGTTTGATAGCTATCAGGCCGCTAAAACGCCAAATATAGACTCAATCGGAACCGTTGAGTGTCGTTATAGCTATGCTTCCTGGACATCCCCCTCCCATTACACCATGCTGATGGGTATGATACCCCACACCAGTCCTCAGAATGTTTTTGCCTCTGAAGTCTATAAACAGGAATTCGTTAAATGGGTAGATCGCCTCGGCATTCCCAATCTCTCTTTCAAAACTTTTGTGCCTGAACTCTCTCTAGCAAAAGTTTGCAAGAATTTGGGCTATCGGACAGTGGCAAGAGTCTCTATGCCTGTTCTCAATCAGTTTACTAATCTGAATAAATACTTTGATGACTACGCTCTGATGCCCAATCATAATGACTTTGCTTCGATGGTGGAGGAAATTGATTTTGACGGCGATAGTCCCTACTTTTACTTTCTCAACTTAGGAGAAACCCACTACCCCTATATGCTTTCAGAAGAAAATTTGCCAAGAATCTCTGGTGTTCATGGTGTTTTCAAGAAGATGGATCAGTTTATTGAGGATTCTAACGAACCAATCGAGGAAGAGGCAGAGGAAGAACAAAGTTTTTTCTCTAAACAAGAAATGCAACGCTTACACACTCAACAGATATCCTGTGTAGAATACATTGATGGTTTATTGGGAAAATTGTTAGAAAAATGTCCAGAGAACACTCACATTATTGTCACAGCCGATCATGGTGAGTTATTTGGTGAAGATAATTATTTTGGCCACGGCCCCATCATGCACAAGAAATGTTTTGAGATCCCTTTTGTAGAAGGAATAAAACCTTAATTTTAATGGAATCCAGGGAGTTTTATGACCTATGGCTGATTTTGTTCCTCGTGTTAAAAAGGATAACCAAGCTCCCTCCTCAGGAAGATCAAAGCAGGGTCTAAGACTCCTTGGCAAAAAGTCTTCGGATATTTTTAAAAAAGGTATCCAGTTGATGGAGCAAAAAAGATATGATCAGGCCTTGGAAGCTTTTGATGAAGCCCTTCTTAAGGATCCAACCTCTAAAGGTGCTCATGTTTGCATTGCCGGAATACTTTTTTCTCGAAAACGCTACGATGAAGCCTTACGCCATGCAGAAGAGGTGATTCGGCTAGATCCGTTTATGCCTCAAGCCTTTACTTTGGCGGGTAAAATATGTTTGGCGAATGAGGAATGGGGCAAAGCATCAGATTATTTCCAAGACTTGATTCGTATTGATCCTAAGTCAACGGCCGGTTATCTAGGGTTAGGGAATCTGCTGCTTAAGTTAAATCGGTATGATGAAGCGATCGCCTACTTCCGTCAGGCCATTGATCTAGATCCCTATCAAACAGAAAGTTATCTTTTGATTGCCCGTGCCTATAAAAATCAAGGTAACATTGCCTATGCTAGTACTGTGCTTAAAAATTTAATTGAATTTGCACCAGACAAGGCACCAGCCTATGTTCAACTAGGTAGTATTTATCTTGAACAAGGGAAATTCTATGATGCCAAGGATAATTTTGAAAAAACTCTGAGTTTTCGAGATATTGATGAACGATCAGAAGTTTTGGCAAAGTTTGGACTAGCAGAAGCCTTAGTCACCTTAAACCTAGATCTAAAAAAAGCAGAAAAGCTCCTTAAAAATCTACCAAACACGGATGATATCCAATGGAAAAAGTATAAACTTTTAGGGGATCTATACACTAAACAAAAAAGGTTTGAGGAAGCGAGTAACGCCTATGAGCTTACCCTCACCTATGCCAAAGCTAAAACATTATTAAATAATAAACAAGCAAACTTGAAGGACGGAGCTTCTAATTGGCAAGAAAGTGCTCAAAGCTACAAGCAAGCAATTGATACTCTTATCTCTTCTTAGTCTTTTAAATTTATTATCTAGTATTATTTTAATAACCCTTATTTGAAATAGGAGAATATTTCAGAAATGACTGATTCTGGTAATCCACCTCTATTATCTTCCTTAGTAGAAAATGTTAGTCTGGATGAGTTTATTGAACCCTATGGGAGTGTCATTGATTTTCTCGATAGTCTCCAAAGTTGGGACATGATCCGAACTGATGACCCTGCTATTCTGATGGGTTCAAGTAGCATTGCAGAGCTAGAAGAGCGAAAACAAGAATTACAATATCGAGAAGTTTGGCTGCGTTTCCTGCTGCAACAAACTCGTTGGGAGATTGAGCTACTAGATCGTCTCTGTCAATCCTATGATGAACAAAATCTAGTCCAGCAGGAATAGACTCCTAACAACAGACGTTAAGCCATACATTATCCATAGACTCGATAATTTTAGAAACTTTCATAATTAGAGGATCTTCATTCCATGTTACAAGCTCAAGCCGTCCCTTCTTTCATTGATCGTCCAATCGGTAATCCCAAGTTTAATTACTATGACAATGAATACTCGCCAACAACCAATCAAATGATTTATAGAGATGCCACCACAGGTAGTTCTCTATTGTCTAATGTCTATATTGTTGACTTTAATCCCAATACAGGCACAATTCCAGTTGGTACAAAAGGCCGTCTGATTGGTGTACAGCAACAATCTAATAGTGTAACGGCGGGTCAAGGTGTTCCCAGTTACGGAGCCAGTTTTGGACTCAGTGCGAAGGGTTTAGCGGTTTACTACACCGGCGTTGATCCGAATGGGCAATATCAGCTTTTTCGATGGTACACTACCGATGCCAACCCCATCGCCATCACGACGGGTTCTTATCCAAAAGTGGGAGGAGCATCACCTTCAACCAATGCCCAGGAAACATCCACTAGTATGCTTTATTTGCAAAAACAAACAACGGATGGCAGTGATCTAGGATATCTCAATGTTTGGAAGGAAGGTACACCGAATATTACGGGAGCCGTTTTACCCTATGCCCCAGATAATGGCGGCTCAGAAGGGCCTCGCTGGATAGAAAACTCGGATGGAACCACCACCAGATCCCTCATCACAACCATCAAAGATGTCAATGGGGTGAATCAAGCGGCTCGTTTTGATGTTGATAGCCGAACTACAACGACCTTAACCACTGACTCTGCGAACAAAAGAGATCCTAAGATGTTGGCGGCTCCTGAATACAATGGAGAAAAAATTATTGTCACCTTGATTAACAATTCTAAGATAGGAGTCTATCGTCAAGTTAATAATCAATGGACATTAATTAATACAACGACTGTTCCCTATCCATCTGGTCAAATTCCTTGGTTGGCGAATCCCCTTCCCTTTGCATTTGGTGGTCGCAGTTATGTAGCGATGGTTTCTGGCGTGGTTAAGGGGCAACAAACAACTCAAACGACTGATGTCTGGGTTTTAAGTCTTCTGGATAATAGCGTGCAACTGAAAGTGAGTAATTATGGAACAACGCCTCAAACGGTTTATGACCCAGAGGTTGTTGTTACTTCCACGAATAATGTTTTAGTGTCTTACCAAGTTCCTTCCTCTACTCCGCCTGTCCTTAATTCTGTAAGAGTTTCTCAGGTTTTTTTACCCACTTCCCCCACCATGGGTAAGGTTGCTCATCATCCAGCGATGCTCCCCTCTTTAGCGATGATGCCTTTTCTTGGAGTTGCTTTGGTAGCTTTATTTTTCCGATCTCGAAAAAAAGGGCGATCGCCTCTTTGTCAAACGAATAAAGTAGGGCGATCGCATTATATTGCGTGAGGGAATACCAACGGTTAGATTCACCGCTAAAGAGTGTCACGAAAAAACTGCTGATGTGGTGACTGAGTTTTTGGGTAGGGGCTTAGTTTCTAGGTTCAATGTTTCTGGATTGGAAAACCAAACTCCAATATTGATAATTGTTCATTAGAAATGCGATCACTTTTTATCAAATCGGTAGGAGGCGATCGCGGTTATGGGGTTAAATCCTTTATAATAATTTTGATCGTTCATTGATGCAGTGCAGTGTCGTCAAAAGATTGTCCATTCTATGCAGGTTCCAAGATTACAGACCCTCGCTTTTTTGTCGGTCGTCGTGATCTGCTCAAAACTCTCTGCGATCGCCTGACAGGGGCGCAACCGACCAGTATTAATATTGTCGGTCGTCATCGCACGGGTAAGTCTTCGTTATTGTTGCAGTTTGTCAATACGTTTCGGCAACGGGTAGAAAATCCCGATCGCTTTCTGGTGGTTTATTTATCGTTACAGGATGCGGGCTGTGACAGTCAGGATAAGTTTTATGGCAGTATTGCTAAATTGTTGGCGGTTTATATTCCCAGCAATAATCGCGCTTTACAAAAGTTGTTAACGGTTAAGCAGTGGGATTCTATCAAGTTTAATCAACTGATTCAGGCTTGTAAACAGCAGGAATTTTTGCCTGTACTTTGTATAGATAATTTTGAGGAATTATTGGAGCGTAAGGAACAATTTCCCAATAATTTTTATGATAATTTGCGTTCTTTGCTAGATGGCAATCATTTAATGTTGGTGATGTCTTCCTGTGAAATGTTGGACTATTACAGCAAGCAAAAGCGCATTACTTCGGATTTTTTTAATTTGTTTCAAACGATTGATCTCAATGATGGTTTTAGCTTAGAAGATGCTAACAGTTTAGTGGTTTTAAAGAATGGCATGGGTGAAGGTTTAACCCCAGATTTACAAAAAAAGGCTCTGGCTTGGGGGAAAAAGGAACCCTATCTATTGCAGTTAGCGAGTCAGAAGCTTTGGGAAATGCAGACGGATGGTAAATCTTTAAAATGGGCAGAAAAGGAGTTTAAAATTCATGCTAACCGTTTTTCTTTTCAGCCAAAATCACCATTATTGTCTGATCTTTATAAGTTGATTAGCCAATTAGGAAAATGGGTTCTCTGGTTTAATAAAAATCGAAAGGAGATGCAGGAATTTTGGGCTGGTTTGCTTTTGATTGCGGTGATTTTCGTTATTTTATTGTCTTTTTCCTATGGAGCAATTAATTTTGAACAGATTAAATCTTTGGTTTTCCCCAAATCAGGCAAATAACAAGGTCAGGTTTCCAAATCTAAAACATTCCGTAGGGGCGAATTGCGTTCGCCCTCTAATATTTCGCCCTTTTAATGTTGCGCTCTGTAATATTGGCCCCTCTAACGTTCAACACACAATTACGGTGACGGTTTGGTTTTCAATTTCAAAGAGATCGCGTCTGGATACTAAATATTTAGTGTAATTTTTTTACATTTTTGGTAAGATTTTGGAAATATTCTGGGCGCACGCAATGCGCCCCTACCAAGATATAAAAAAGGTTTGATCCCCCTAAATTCCCCTTAAAAATGGGGACTTGTAAGAAAGTTTTGATCCCCCTAAATCCCCCTTAAAAAGGGGTGCTATGATGTCAAATGAACAAAATTACGCAATACATAAAAGATAGTTTTCAATTGGTTTATTGGTTGGTCTTTAAACCGATTAGTTTTAAGCGCAAATATGAGGCTTTAACGGAACAAAAAAATACCATTGGAACGCGATTCAAATATACAGTACAAGCAATGGCTCAAGCCTTGCCTGCGATGTTGATCCTGGTGGGAATTGTCGGTTGGCTCTATCCCTATTTCACCCCCTATTTCACCCCCTATTTCATCGCAAAAAGTATTAATTGGTGGGCTGCGGCGTTCGGTGTGGCAGTAGGTGTGGCAGTAGGTGTGGCAGTAGGTGTGGCATTAAATGTGGCAGTAGGTGTGGCATTAGGTGTAGCGTACGGTGTGGCGGGAGGTGTGGCGGGAGGTGTGCTGGTAGGTGTGGCGTTCGGTGTGGCATTCGGTGTGGTATTCGTTTTACCTGGTCTGAGAGTATATCTTTGGCTACCTGAACTATTGTGGATCGCCCTGCTTTATGGTCGTCAAATTCTATCGGGAACGCCTCCTAGTCTGACCCTTTTACCTTTTTATTACGATGAATTTATTATTTTACCCTTGCCCTTTCTGGAAAAATGGCTAGTCCAGAACTACGATCGCAGCCCCAATCAAACCTTACAAACCCTCGATTATTTAACCAATAATACCAATCAACAAAAACTGGCTGCCAAAGCACGTATTAGTATTGTCGTGGAGAGCCTCAATCGAGTGCAAAATTTTAGTCAACTGACCACCATTCACCAACAATTCATCTGGTTGCCTAATCCCCTTCCCGCCGAATTTGACTCCAGCATTACCGAACTCTTGGAAATTAGCCAGGATGCCCGCGCCGCCGAAATTGCTACTTCCAACTATCGTACTGTCGAACTGCTGAACCGTCCGATTCAACATCTCAGTGATCTACAAAAAGCCCTCGCCTTCAACAAAAGCCGTCATCGTCTCAGCCTCGGTCAAACCAGTCAACGTTGGCTTTCTTTGCTCACTACTGCCCAGGACAACTACCGCCAACAGGTTGGCCGCCAGGCAGAAATTCCCCAAGCCTATATTGCGGGTAACGGTCTGAATCCCGACGATGCCAAAGAACGCTTCAAAGGCCGTCTGGATGTATTCCAACAAATTGAAACCATTTCCCTTTCGCCTAGTCCTCCCGTATTGCTGCTCTACGGCGGACGACGCACAGGCAAAACTTCATCTCTCAAATACCTACCGCAAAAAGTAGATTCCAGCCTCGTTCCCTTACTGGTTGACCTGCAAGGCACAGCTTTAAGTGAACAAATGAGCAGTTTTGCCCAAAGTTTTGCTGGCCAAATGATTGACTTTGCCCGTACTAATCATCGCCTGAATATTCCCCCACCTTCCCCCGAAGCCTTAAATGATGATCCCTTTCCCACCCTATTAAAATGGTTTCAAACAATCGAAAACCTGAAACCCCATAAACGCTTTCTGCTCTGTTTAGATGAATTTGAACGACTCAGTGAAGTAATCAATGCCACGAATAGTAAATAAAGCACCCTTAAATTTTTTCCGTTCGGTGATGCAAAATAATCAACGCTGGATTTTATTATTTAGCGGTTCCCATACCCTGGATGAACTCGAATCCTATTGGAATGATGCCCTGATTAATGCCCAATCTTTGCGGATGACTTACTTACATAGAAATGAAGCCATAGACCTAATTCGCCATCCTGTTCAAGAATTTCCTGATATTTATAGTGATGCTACCGTAGAACGTATTTTATATTGGACAAATTGCCAACCTTACCTGATTCAACTCTTAGGAACCGTGCTGGTTGATGAACTGAATAAACGTCCTGAACCTCTAAGCCAACGCCCCACTCCCGACGATATTGATCAAATTATTCCCAAAGTCCGCGATCGCGGTATTAATTATTTCCGTGAACTGTGGAAAAGTACAATTAACGAGGAACAACGGCAGATTTTAAGCCAATTTATGAGCGCAGGTCATTTAAAAAATGTTTCAAAAAGACAGATTAAAACGCTGATTGAAGACAAAGAAATTTTAATCAAAACCAATGATAATTATGCTTTTCAAGTTCCCCTGGCAGAAACCTATTTTCGACAACAGGTAGAGTAAAAATAAGCGGCGATCGCTATTTTTCTCTATTTTGATGTACAATTTTGTAATTAATACTATGTAAATGAGATGAATACCTTACAAGAAGTCGAAAAACTGATTAGTCAACTAACTCCTGAAGACCTAGCCTCCTTTAGACGCTGGTTTGCAGAATTTGATGCAGAACAATGGGATTGCCAGTTTGAAGAAGATGTGGCAGCAGGTAAGCTAGATAAATTAGCTCCCATTCAGAATACGATCGCATCCTGCGAAGTTAATCAAGAGTATTGAGTGAGTTAATCCGCAAAAATATCCAACTGCTCCACCTGATGCCCTGACTTTATACTAGGCACAGACACTTTCTTTTTCTGAATCCCCTGTCTTAAACCCATCGCAATTTTACTGTGCTTTTCAATTTGTCCCATCACCTGTTTAGCCCGACGAATCACAGAACTGGGTAAACCCGCTAAACGTCCAGCTTCAATACCATAGGATTTATCGGCTCCCCCTGGTTGTACCTGATGTAAAAAGACAATTTCATTGGGCAACTCTTTCACCGTCACTTGATAGTTAGCCACATTATCTAAAATAGAAGCCAACTCATTTAATTCATGGTAGTGGGTAGCAAAAATAGTGCGAGCCTGTATTTCCATTGCTAAATATTCAGCCACTGCCCAGGCGATCGATAAACCGTCAAAAGTAGCCGTTCCCCGTCCAATTTCATCTAATAAAATTAAAGAACGAGGAGTTGCATGATTTAAAATATTGGCAGTTTCATTCATTTCTACCATAAAGGTCGATTGACCTGTGGCTAAATCATCCACTGCACCGACCCGCGTAAAAATGCGATCGCAGACTGCCAATTGAGCCGATTTTGCGGGTACAAAACTGCCGGTTTGAGCCAATAATTGAATGAGACCCACCTGACGCAAATAACAACTTTTGCCACTGGCATTAGGCCCCGTCAAAATAATTAAATCAGGATGACTTTGACCATTAAGATCCCCCAAATCCGTTGAATTAGGCACAAAGAAACCGGCACTCAAGGATTGTTCTACCACCGGATGTCGGCCTTCTTCTATGCGTAGCAAACGCCCTTCCACAATTTCAGGACAACAATAACCTTGATAAACAGCAACCTCGGCTAAACCGGATAAAACATCCAAGGCTGCCACCGCTTTGGCAATATCTCGAATCGTCTGGGCCTTTTCCGCCACCTTACTGCGAACTTCCGTAAAAATTTCATATTCCAATTGATTAAGATCATCCTGCGCCGTTAAAATACGGGTTTCTCGTTCCTTTAATTCAGGGGTAATATAGCGTTCTTCATTGACTAGGGTTTGTTTCCGTAGATAATTTTCAGGGGCTTGTTCAGCTTTACTTCTCGGTAGGGTTAAATAATAGCCAAAGGTTTTGTTATAGCCTACTTTTAAGTTAGGAATGCCAGTGCGTTGTCGTTCGGTCACTTCTAAATTAGCTAACCATTGTTTATCCTCTTCCAAACGTTGACGCATTCCATCCAAATCAGCATTAATGCCACTGCGAATTACACCTCCATCTTTGAGATGAAGCGGTGGATTTTCCACTAAATGGGCGATCGCATAACGGCCCAGTTCTTCCAAAGCCGGTGGCACTAAATGTAAAGCTTTGAGATAGGGAGAATTCCCTTGACTGGCTAGATAGGATAAATCCGTTAATCGCACTAAAGATTCCGCTAAAGCCAATAAATCTCGCGCATTGGCACTGCCCGCCCCAATCCGTCCCGTTAACCGTTCCAAATCATAAATACTTTTTAATAATTGCCGAATATCTTGACGCAGAGGAGGGTTATCCATTAACTCTTGAATGGTTTTTTGTCTGGCGCGAATACCTTTAAAATCTAACAAAGGTTGCAATAACCAACGCCGCAAAGCTCGTCCTCCCATGGCCGTACAGGTGCGATCTAAAGCCCACAGTAAGGAACCATGAAAACTACCATCTCGCACCGTTTGGTTAATTTCTAAATTGCGACGAGTTTGGTGATCAAGGATAAGAAAATCAGTCAAACTATAGGTTTTTAGAGGTTGAATTGGGACTAAATTTGATTTTTGGGTATCTTCGATATATTCCAACAGTCCGCCCGCCGCTCGAATAGCCAAGGGTAAACCCTCACAACCCATACCTTCTAAAGAGCGCACTCGAAATGTGTCTAATAATCGCTGTTTGGCTTCCATTAAACTGAAGGGAGTTTGCGATCGCAGGGAATAGCAAAAAGATTCTGGTAAACAGGTGGGCAAATGTTCAGATTTTTCCCCTGGTCGTAAAATATTTCTCACATCCGGCGCATTGGTTGGCACTAAAACTTCGGATGGTTGCAATCGTAATAGTTCTAAACCTAGAGCTTCTAAATTTGTGGATTGGGTGGTAAAAAATTCCCCCGTTGAAATATCAGCATGGGCCAGTCCCCAATGTTCTCCTGATAAGGCGATCGCGGCCAAAAAATTATTCCGTCTGGCTGGCAGCATACTATCATCGGTTAACGTCCCAGGTGTGAGTAATTTCGTCACCTGTCGCTCTACCATGCGCTTTTCCGCCGCCGCATCCGCCGCATCTTCCACCTGATCGCAGATGGCCACCGCATAACCCTTTTCTACCAATTGCCGACTGTAGCGTTCTAGAGCATGGTGAGGCACACCAGTCATGGAAACTCGACCGATTTCTTTACCACCATCTTTGCTCGTTAAAATGAGTTCTAATTCCCTGGCAATGATGACCGAATCCTGAAAAAAACACTCGAAAAAGTCTCCAACTCGATAGAGTAATAACGCCCCTGGATATTGTTCCTTTACCTCCGTATAGTGCTGAAACATGGGGGTTAATTTACTGCGATCCAAAGGACGATAATCTCGATGGGGAGCCTTGCTCGTGGCAACTTCTACGGTAGGGGGAGAAACTGGATCGGGCGAGAAGGTCATAGAAGGTTCAACTCAAATTTAAAATCTAAAAGAATCGCGCAATTGTTAGAAAGCTGAAACCTCTGTAACAAGGGGCTTAAGCCCCTTGCCCGTCTGCATTTGAGATGATTAACAGCTTAAATTTCGATCTTATCCCATCCTGAACAGCCTAGGAAGTTTGTCTTTTTCAATCATCGATGGTTTCTAGTTCCTTAAGTTGTAATTCCAGACCTTGGATAATTTCGAGGTTGAGACTACCACAGACGCAAACGCCAAAGGGTTGTTCAAGGGCCACTTCTGCCTCACATTGACGACAACGGGCTAATCCAGGCTTTTCTAAAATTTCTAAAACTGCCCCTTCTAACAAAGTGCCTCGACAACAAGCATCAAAACAAAATTCAATAGAACGGGGATCAATGGCAGTGAGTTGACCAATTTCTAGGGTGACATGGCTGACGGGTTGACCCTGGGCATACTGAAGGGCAATATCAATAATACTTTGGGTAATCCCTAATTCGTGCATTTTAAATTTTCCATCAATTTGCTTAAAATAAACCTCGTCTAACTCGAAACCCATAGTTTTTTGATAGCTCAAGTCGATCCTCCAAAATCCCCCTTAAAAAGCTACTGTGTACACACATCTTGAAAAAGACACGCTTTGAGGTTTGATCCCCCTAAATCCCCCTTAAAAAGGGGGACTTCAAACCTTTAATTTGTCTTCCCCCTTTCAAAGCTGTTCGTTACGCAAATCTCCTAATCAAAAAACTCAAAGCCATACACAGCAAGATTGTCATCTTCTCCCCCCTTTTAAAGGGGGGTTGGGGGGGATCGAGACTCAGCAATGGTTTCAGAGACTTCTGCCTAATGGATAGCTTTCAAAGGGGGACTAGGGGGGATTCTGCAACCGGTGTGTACACAGTAGCTTAAAACGGGAGGACTTGCCCCTGAAATATATCTCAGAAAAACTTCAGTTCCCAAAATAGACGTGGTTTAACTTTTTAATTTATCTCTCTTAGCTTTAATGGCAATTTAACAAATTCTGGGTAAGGGATCACTCACCAACAGATCAAGAATTCTTTCCGTTCCAAAAGCGGTTTTTAGGAATACAAACCCTGGCGGTTCAGCGATCGCCTCGCCAATAATTTGACTTTCCTTCCCCATCGGATGGGCCTGCATAGCGGCTAATACCGTTTCCGAATGCGATCGCGGCACAACCACCACTAATTTTCCTTCATTGGCCAAATAGAGGGGATCAAGCCCTAGTAGTTCACATAACCCTTCCACCTCTGGCTGAATGGGCAAGGCCGATTCCTCTAGACGAATACCAATTCCCGCACTCTGGGCAAACTCATTTAAGACCGTTGCTAACCCGCCACGAGTGGCATCTCGCATAGCCCGTACTTGAGGACAAACCGCTAAAATCGCCTCCACCAGACCATGCAAGGGCTGACAATCACTCTCAATGGTGGTCGTTAACGCCAAATCTTCCCTGGCCACCATAATCGCGGCTCCATGATTACCCAAAAAACCGTTTACTAAAATCACATCCCCTGGTTGAATACTTTGGGCGGCTGGTGATACTCCCGTCCGAATCACACCAACTCCAGTGGTATTAATAAAAATTTTATCCACCGATCCCCTTGGTACGACTTTTGTATCACCAGTGACAATCTGCACGCCCGCCGCGATCGCCGCCTGTTTCATACTGGCTACCACCTGTTTTAGGGTCGCAATGGGCAGTCCCTCTTCAAGAATAACGCTACAGGTTAAATAAAGCGGAATGGCTCCACTGACCGCCAAATCATTGACAGTGCCGTTAATGGCCAAGGCTCCAATATCACTCCCAGGAAAAAAGAGGGGATCTACCACATAGGAGTCCGTTGTCAAAGCCAGGCGATCGCCCAAAGCAGTTAAACTAGCCAGATCAAAGCGGGCCTGATCTTCGAGAGGAGCTAAAAGAGGATTATCAAGATGAGCTAGAAAAATCTGCTCGATTAAATCCTTCATGGCCTTGCCACCACTACCATGAGCAAGGGTAATAGTCGTATCTCTCAATTTGCGGGGTTTGGATTCCATGCGGTTGGATTGGTTTAAATTGGATTGAAGATCTTAAGCCGTAACCTTAATGTTACTTAATGTTAATAGTGGCATACCGTTTATTAACCAACCCCGTCTCCCCGTCTCCCCATCTCCCCATCTCCCCATCTCCCCATCTCCCCCATCGAATGAATTATCCTATTCAGTAGTATCTTTGAGAACACCATAAGAATCATGGCTGCCCTGGTTGACTATCGTTCTGTTAAATCTCTGCCGGAAGTTTGGCGTATTACCGCAGCAACATTCCCTGCGATCGCGGCTCTCCAAGACCCTCACAGTAAACCACCCGTGAGTTTGACTTATGGGGAACTCTACCAAAAACTAGAACAATTTGCCATTGGCTTACAGCAATTAGGGGTTCAACCCCAGGATAAGGTGGCGATTTTTGCCGATAATAGTCCCCGTTGGTTTATTGCCGATCAGGGAAGTATGTTGTCGGGAGCAACCAATGTGGTGCGTTCTTCTCAAGCAGATCGAGAAGAATTGCTTTATATTCTGGCTGACAGCCAAAGTCGCAGCCTAATCGTTGAAGATCACAAAACCTTGGTTAAACTCAGTACGGGCTTAACCGATCTGGCCTTAGATTTTGTCATTCTACTTTCAGATGAAACCCCTGATCCCAATTTTCCCCTCAAACAACTCAATTTTTCCCAGTTGCTGGCCTTTAGTGCGGATCAAGAACTCAAACCGGTTGCTCAAAATGAACAGACTTTAGCTACCTTAATTTATACCTCTGGAACAACGGGTCAACCGAAAGGGGTAATGCTCTCTCACGGTAATTTATTACACCAGGTTAAGGAATTAAAAGCCATTCTCCATCCTCAACCCGGCGATCGCGCCTTAAGTATTCTTCCCTCCTGGCATTCCTATGAGCGCAGTGGAGAATATTTTCTCCTATCCCAGGGTTGTACCTTGATTTACACCAGTATTCGGACTTTTAAGGCCGATTTAAAAAAATTTCAACCGGAACACATGGTGGGTGTACCGCGACTGTGGGAATCTCTCTACGAAGGTATTCAAAAACAATTTCGAGATCAATCCGAAAAGGAACAGGAACTGATTCACTCTTTCTTTAAGGTTTCTGGACGCTATATGTTGATGAAACGCATTGCCGAGAATCTTAGTCTCGATCATCTCCATGTTTCTGGCTTCTACCGTTTTTTTGCCCGCCTTCAGTGTCTCTTACTCTCTCCTCTCCATCAACTCGGCGATCGCCTAATTTATCAAAAAGTGCGGGAGGGAACGGGGGGCAATCTCAAGACCCTAGTCAGTGGTGGCGGTTCCTTAGCGAAACATTTGGATGATTTCTATGAAATTGTTGGTATTCCTCTGCTGGTGGGTTACGGATTAACAGAAACGTCCCCGGTCACCAATGCCCGTACTCCCGAACGCAATCTCCGTTATTCTTCCGGCAAACCCATCCCCTACACTGAAATTCGCATTGTGGATCCCGAAACCCGTCAACCTCTACCGCCGGAAGCAAAAGGTCTGGTCTTGATTCGTGGCCCTCAAATCATGCAAGGGTACTATAATAAGCCGGAAGCTACCGCCAAAGTGATCGATTCAGACGGCTGGTTTAATAGTGGCGATCTGGGTTGGGTAACCCAGGCGAATGATCTGGTGCTAACGGGACGGGAAAAAGATACTATTGTATTGAGTAATGGCGAAAACATTGAACCCCAACCCATTGAGGATGCTTGTATTCGCAGTCCCTACATTGATCAAATTATGTTAGTGGGGCAGGATCAAAAATCTTTAGGGGCTTTAATTGTGCCGAATTTGGATGCCTTGAATCAATGGATTCGGAGTCAATCCCTGGGTCTTACTTTGCCGCCCGAAGATACGGCTCTAGCGCAACTCTCCCAAACCGATCTCTATGACAAGACGATACTAGGGCTTTTCCGACAGGAGTTAAACCGAGAAGTTAAAAACCGCCCTGGCTATCGTCCCGATGATCAAATTAAGGTTTTTAGCCTCATCTTGGAACCCTTTTCCCAAAATAATGGCATGATGACCCAAACCCTAAAAATTAAACGTCCTGTCGTGACCGAACATTATCGCGGTATTATTGATGGGATGTTTGCTAAGTCCTGATTATTTGCTTAAAATCCCTGGACTCGCCATTTTTAACGCTTGATTTTTACTACGGAAATTGCCTTTATGGATGACGCAAAAACCAGTCTGCTTCTAAAACGCCCAGTGACGGTTAAGGTCATTGTGACACCTCGCTGGAAAGAAGAGATGCAGCAACAACTCCAAGCCCAAATTAGTCAGCTTGATGGCCAGATTCAACAACTTGAGCTACAGGGTCAACGGGCGATCACCGAAATTCAAAAACAGAGTATTACGCCTTTACAGCCTCAGGTACTTCAGCAAATTGACAATATCCAAATCCAGGTCAATCAGCAAAAAAGTGAAATGTTGGAGCAGAAAAATCAAATGCTTCAACAAATGCAGCAAGTACAGTTTCTTGATTTAGATCAGGAAGTGGCCCAAGCGCAAATGGAAAGCTTTTTCCGCATTGAAATAGGAGACAACCTCGTGCAAAAGCTGAATGTAGAAATTGTACTCAGAGATGGCGTTGTGGAAGAAATTCGCGGCGATATTTAACTTTTATCTTTATACCTCTTCTGAATTGAAACCTGTTGTTTTCGATAACCTGAGTTGATCCCCCTGAATTCTCCTTAATAAAGGGGGAATTGACTCTTAAAGATGATCTTTTAAAACTCAAATTTTCAGCCTAAATTCCGCAAGCTGGAAACTATCCGATTTTCATCGTCAAAAAATTATTTTCTGAACTCATAGTACTTAGAGCTAAACCCTACCAAGGACTACCAATCATCATAAAAGAAGACCAATAGTAAGGATGCTGCAAGTCTAGGGAAGTAGGAAGATTTTCTAACATTGAAAAGTCAATAGTACCGGTTGGTGTGATTAACTGTTTATTTGACCAACGATATTCTCCCTTCAACATGGCTATTTGGGCAAGTTGTAAAGCTTCGGCCTTTGTAGAAGTTGCCTTGAGATTACGATAAAAGCCGTCCATTAAGCCCACCGTACCGATATCGCCAATAGACCATAAACTGGCTACTGCTGTTTTGACTCCAGCTTGTACTGCTAAACCACCAAAGCCTAACTCCACTGCCGAATTACCGACTGCCGAATTGCAGGCTGAAATCACTAATAAGTCTGTTACAGGTAAATTTAAGTCTAGTTTTTCCCAAGAGGGAATATTTAGCTTTTGGTTATAAAGCTGAATATAGCTTTGTTGAAGATCAGGAGCCACAAAGTCCGCATGAGTAGCTAGGTGAACTATTGGCAGAGGGTTTTGGCGACGTTGCAACTCTAAATTTTGCAGGTTAAAATCCTGATTGAGAAAATATTCTCCTCCTTTAACAGATTGAATTAAAGGTAATTCTATCCCTACTCCAGGTAAAGAATTTTCATCCTGCCCAGGAAAGTCGGTTGCGCCAAAAGCTAAAACAGGAGCATTATTCAAATTGCGATAACGATAATCGACTAAGTTGAGACTGGGGGCAGTACCAATAGAAAAAGATTTTTGGACAGCAAATTCTTCTTTCGCTTCATCGTATAAAGCTGCGAGGGGAAGAGTGCGGAGGCCGTCGGGTAGGAAGAAAAGCAAACTGTCAATTTTTTGGGCTTGTAATTCAGCTTCAATAGGAGCAATTAACCACTGATATAGTTGAGAAGCATTCTTAAGATAGTCTTCCTTTTCAGCAAGCTTAAGACTTCCGTTTTTGGAATCTCCAGCAATTTGCAGACGAAATTGGAGTACTTTTCTCACGATTTCACCACGATTCACTCCTGAAACCACTATTCGATGAGGCTCTTGTCCTTGGGTAACAAGAATTAATTCTAAGGAGTAGTTAGATAGGGGAGGAATGGTTAAAGTCGGTTGGCCATTGGTTAATTTTGGGGTTAAAACAGCTTTATACTCAGAGGTTAATTCCAATTCTCGTTGATTAAATTGCTGGTCATCAAAAATGTTTTTTGTAGCCTTTGGTGGCACAAATTGAACATAGATTAAGGCTGGTTTTTTGCTGGTTTTTTCTGCAATTGATTCTAAAATTTTCTGAGCTTCTAGAATTGTTTTTATCCCCAAACTTTGTGAATTAAGGGAACGAGCGGCACGTCCTTTAGGCGATTGAGTTTGCAATACAGCGTTAAGCCCTGCACTTGGTGGAAAAGTTGGTATGGTAACTGGTGGATCTTGTAAAATTAGATTGATATTCCCCCGTTGAGTTGTTAGGGAAAAGTCCTCACCACTAATCGTAGAATTGCCTGTTGTGATCGCTCCTGCTGTTCCATTAGCACCTGCATTACCAACAATAAATGGTACATTACCTGTCTGAATAGTAATATTCCCTCCGCTCTTGCCTCCTGCGGTAGAAATACTGCTCAGAGTATTGTTGCGATCGCGGAAAATTCCTGTAACTCGTAAGTTAGTTCCCGTGCGAATTTCTACATTACCACCCGTTCCTTGATCCCCGCCCTGAGCATTAATGGTGACAGCTTGAATATCATTCTTGGCAGTAAGATTAATATCACCACCATTAGCTCCTGCTGTCGTTAAACTACCCTGGGAAAACAAAGTACCGATCGCATTCCAATCATTTAAACTCAGACTATCGCTGGCAGAATCAAAAGTAAGAGGATTAATTTGATTTGCCAATAAGCCACCAATTGTAATCCCACCGTTAGAGCTATTAAGAGAAATATTACCACCGTTTTGAGTATAGCTATTCGCAACTAAATAATTAGTATTAATACCATTGGGAGCAGTAAGATTAATATTGCCGCCACTGCCATAAACAGAAAAAGTAATTAATCCCCCAATCTTGTTATCACTGAGATAGGCTCCCAATTTAGCTAGGTTTGCACTCGCGCCTAAATCCTGTAGAGTCGTGGCATTTAAACCTTGAAAAAGGATGCCCGAACTAGTATCGATAGAGCCATTTTGACTGATTAAGGTAATATTTCCACCATTTCCATTCAAACTGCCTGTAATAATATTGCTTGTGGTGATATTGCCTTGAGCATTAAGGGTGACATTACCCCCATTGGTATCCTTGCTAAAGGTAAAAATTCCCAACCCGACCTGCAATTGACTAGCCTCCGCAAGATATTGATTAGGAACCCCTAAACTAGCCAGAAATTCTGTACTGACACTATTAATATTGGCTCCGATCGCCGTATTGATGGAACCGTTTTGACTGGTAATGGTCACATCTCCCGGACGCACAGGGCCGCCAATATTACCTGTGGCAATCACGCCTGTTTGAATATTTCCTGGGGCTGAAAGCGTTACATTCCCGCCATTGCCATAGACCGAGGCCGAAACCAATCCGCCAAAGATTTGACTTTCGCCGTTCCATGACAGATTCTGGGTGGCATCAATGGCTCCATTTCGGCTAGTAACATTGATATTGCCTGCTGTCCCACTGCTCAAGGAACCTGTGCCAATAAAAGGAGCTTTAATATTACCGCCTGCGACTAGGCTAACATTTCCCCCATTGCCGGTGGATGAACCAGAGGCGATCGCTGGGACTTGCAGTTGTGAAGTGGCATCTTGAACAATGATGATCCCCTTGCCTGTTGTGGTATCAATGACCCCCCCTGCATTCAGGGAAATATCACCGCCCCGACTAAAAACATCTCCTCGATTAGCTGTTGTATAGGAGAATAGATTTCCTGTTTGAATATTTCCCGTAGCAGTTAAGGCGATCGCGCCCCCATCCAGACCATCACTACCTGTGCCAGTATTGATTTCGCCAACAGTGATGTTGTCACCTCGAATCGTCAGATTACGACCAGGAGCAGAAAGGGTATTGGATGTATCCATTGAGAAATTGCCCCCCCCTGTATTATCTGCATTGGCGACAAAGGCGATAGAACCTGCCCCTGCCGTACTAGCTGGCTGAAAACTTAACACTCCATCGCTTAAGGAGTTAACGGTAATGTTATTGGCCGCTTCTAGTTGAACATTTGCTGTTCCAGCTAAACCTTCTAAGGCAGACTCAGAAATCGTGTAATCAACACCTGCATCTTGAGCAAAAGGAATATTGGGTAATTGGGCATCGTTTGCGCCACTGGTTCCTGACACAATCGTAATATTTTCTGGATCAAGTAACAAATCGCCTGTTTGTCCCTGGGCTGCGGTTAGATCAACGTTGCCTTGAAAGGCTAAATTTTGTTTACCTGATACCTCTGCTAATCCTCCCTTACCACCATTCACTCCTCCCTTGGCCTCAATACTGCCATTAAACTGGGTATTGCCATCGGCCCAAACTACTACTTTTCCCCCATCTCCCTGATTGGTTGCATTGGCTTTAATTACAGAATCACTGCTGACATAGGTATTTTGAGCATTGGGAAACATTCCTTTCCCTTGATAATCGCCACCGATTAAGACTGTACCACCGCCATTATTTCCTGAAGCATTGATATCCGCTTTAATTAACCCGACCTGGGTTCCTGTAGCTTGAATCTTACCGCCTACACCATTATTATTCGCGGCTGTCACCTGACCTGAAACAATGTTTGTCCCTGGCGTTGTCGGAATTTGGGTTCCTGTTGCTGTTAATTGTACCGTTCCTGATGGAGTAACGCTTAAGCCCGTATTTAAACCACTACCTGTCAATAAAGCAGGTAAATCCGTTGCGTGGAAAGGAACCGCATTGCCTTGGGCATCCTGAGGTAAAGGCACTTCTAAACTTAATACCTGACCTGCCTGGGAAATTCTGACTAAACTACTGCCAGGCACAGCACTAAGGGTAATTTCACCGCCAGGCGCATCAATCTTGCCTGTATTAATAACTGTTCCCCCGACCAAAGCAATTCCTTGACCCGTATTAACCGCTAAATTCCCTGCGTTAACAATGGCTCCTGGCTCAACTCCCTGAAAGAGAAAACTGTTGGGATTTCCTGTTAAAGCGGCGTAGTGATTCAGTCCAGAGGCATTGAATTGGCCTCCCGCAAAACTAATTCCCGTTGCAGTGGTGGCGGCAAAACTGGCAGGCACATTTAGACTAGCATTGGGGCCAAAAACCATGCCCGAAGGATTCATTAAAAAAAGATTGGGACTTCCGCCTGTGACTTGAATTAGGCCATTGATAATGGAGGGATTGCCCCCTGTCACCCTACCCAAAATATTTTGAATTTGAGGATTTGCAATAAAGTTGGCAATTTGTTGAGCGGAAAGACCAAACTCTTGAAAACTATGAAATAGATTGCGCCCATCTCCCGACAACATCCCTCCCGTAATATTCAACGTGTTTCCGTTCGGCATAACCAAAGTGGCTGTACCGTCATTGGCGGGAATAATCGTTTGGGCGATCGCCCAAGGGTTAAAAAAAGATAAAGCTAGTAAAGAGAGCGACAATTGCCAGGCTGCTTTCATTAGTTTTGTCCTAGTTTTTCTTCATCAGTGAGAATGATAGCATTACTAACGTGAATAAATCATGAAGAATTCTTAATTATTGGAGCAGGGTTATAGACAATCATCAAAAAAGATGATACATACTCTAGTGAGTCGGTTGTAAAGCAGTTTGAAGTCTTGGGAGCTAATGATGAACCTTAGTGATCGCTCAGTCCAACCTCTGTTTTATGGAATGGTGCTATTGATGCTTGCCGGTTTGGAGCCACAACCTGTTCAGGCACAGCCTGGAGAATATCACGCGTCCCAAACAACTTCCGCTAAAGACCTACTCCCGCTCCCAATTCAATCCCAGGAGCAATCGTTAGCCGAGCAGTCTTCACCAACGACACTTCCCGTTATCTCATCCTCTCCAGAACAGACTCAGAAAGTAGAGGTCTCTGAGGAAGAGAAAGACATTTTATCACCTTCTGAAAATCAGACCAGATTGTTAGATGAATTAGCCATGAAGCGTCAGTCTCCAATGGTTTTCTCTGCTGCTGAAACAGTCCAGTTATCAGAGTCTCTCACTCTTTCTGGGCAGGTCTCTCCACTAGAATTTCAGACCCGACTGATAGATAATTTAGCCCGTCAACCAGAGAATTTGCCCCAAGAGAATTTATCGCTAGTAAACGGCGATCGCCCTACTGCCAGGGATATTTCCCACAAAATTGAGCAGTACTACCAACAAAAAACGCTGTTAGCCCAAGCCGAAAATCCAGATCAAGAAAATAAAACCCCTGCATCCGCTCCAGTTACGATTAAGGAGGTTAAAATAACAGGTAATACTGCTTTTTCTACCGAAGAATTAAATGAAATTGTTTCACCTTTTCTAAATCAACAAGTTGGAGAAGAAGAATTAGATGATTTGGCCCAGTTGATCACTCAGCAATATCTCAATCAGGGTTATCTTAACTCTATGGCCATAATTAAAGATAAAAATAATATTGGCTCTGATGGAATAGTAACAATTGAAATCAAAGAAGGAAGACTGGGAGAAATTAAAATTGAAGGAACAGAACGTTTACAGGATTATATTAAGCAAAGAATAGAAATGGGAGCAGGTCAACCCCTCAATATTCAAAAGTTAGAAGAACAATTACGCTTATTAAAAACCGATCCTCTTTTTAAATCTGTTGATGCCAGTCTCAGACCACCTAATCTAGGTGAAGAACAAACAACGGAAAATGAAAACGATGAAAATTTTACCAACTTGGTTGTGCGGGTAGTTGAGGCAAAACCTCTATTTGGACAGATTTCCCTAGATAACTATTCCCCTCCTAGTATCGGTGCAGAACGCTTAAGTATGACCCTGGGTTATCGTAATCCTACCAGTTTGGGAGATACAGCAATTGTTTCCTATCGTCCTCGTCTAGAAGCTATTACAGGAACCTATCGGCTGGATACCTATTATCAAGTTCCCGTTAATCCGATGAATGGAACTATTGCTGTTTCTACCTTTTTGGATCGCAACAAAATTCTGACGGACTCCTTTACGCCTCTGAATATTCGCGGTAACTCTGATCGTTATGTGGTGGAATATCGTCAACCCTTAATTCGTACTGTTAACGAAGAATTTGCACTCTCCTTTGGTCTTTCCTATGATTATGATCAAACCTTTGCTTTAGACCAGGGAGTTCCTTTTGGGTTTGGGCCTAATGCCCAGGGAATTAGCGAAAGTTCACCTCTGATTTTTGGTCAAGATTATGTTTCTAGAAGTGCAGATGGTATCTGGGCTTTGCGTTCCCAATTACGTTTTGGTACTGGACTTTTTGGCGCAACCAGTAATCCTAGTCCTATTCCCGATGGTTATTTCTTTGCCTGGGTGGCACAAGCGCAAAGATTACAAGTTATTAATGATGACAATTTTTTAATAGTTCAAGTTGATCTACAATTGACCCCTAATCCTCTATTGCCAATGGAACAATTTGCGATCGGAGGAGCGCAATCAGTGCGGGGTTATCGTCAAAATGTATTAGCTGCCGACAATGGTGTTCGACTCTCTCTAGAAGATCGCATTACATTGGTTAGAGATGAGGAGGAGCGGCCCGTATTTATCCTCGCACCTTTTTTCGACATAGGAGCCGTTTGGATGGCTAGTGGTAATCCCAATCAGATAGGAGCCAACAAGAATATCATTGCAGGTTTAGGATTAGGCTTAATTTATCAACCAATTTCAGGTTTAAATATGCGAGTTGATTATGCTCCCCCTTTAATTAATCTCAATATTCGGGGCAATAATATTCAGGATGATGGTTTATATTTAAGTATCGGCTACGATTTTTAACGATTTTATTAACAGTTTAATGTTTCCTGTTGATGTTTCCTGAAAAAAATTTATTATTTGTTAGAAGATTGCTCATCTGTGGACTTTTTTAAAGGATTTTCAGGCTGCTTTGGAGATTTAGAATCCTCGTTTTTCGGCGCAGAAGATTCGTCTGTGAGAGGTTGAGGAATTTTTCCACTGGTTTTGCCACTAGGATCAATAATAGGATAAATATTGGCAATATAGAGATAGAAAAAAGCCAAGGATACACAGAGAATTAATAGTCCAATAATAGAGGACGAAATTTCTATTCCTGCCATACTAATTTTTAAAGAGGTTTTATTTTCATCATTATTCTCTTCTTGGCCATTGGGATTATTTGAACTTAACATCTTGGGGTTAATGTTTTTAAGACGATTCTGAAACTGCATATAGGAAAAAAATAAACCACATCCCAATACTAAAAAGGAAGTAACGATTCCAAGGGTAATGGAAAAATGGGGATAGAGTTGAGGTAAGGTAAAAAGATGGAATTGATGAAAGCACTAGACGAAATGAGCCTAAGTGC
>Ga0208854_1000011_pt1 | contig 37492 bp, 32 predicted proteins | sample LakMenEpi30Nov11_FD_150748 | JGI IMG/M metagenome (GOLD analysis project Ga0208854, IMG submission 150748) | Freshwater microbial communities from Lake Mendota, WI - 30NOV2011 deep hole epilimnion (SPAdes) | ecosystem: Environmental > Aquatic > Freshwater > Lake > Epilimnion/Euphotic zone ...
CTCTCCCCGTATCGCCCCCAACTCCAGCGATCGTTAGCCAACCCACCGCTAGTGCAGCAACCGTTGTCCCTACGACCGACCATGCTTCAACCCTGGATCGGGCTTCTTTAACAGAACTACTGTTGAATCTAGTCAGCGATCGCACGGGTTATCCCACCGATCTGTTAAAACTGGATCAAGATTTAGAGGCGGAATTAGGAATTGATTCTATTAAGCGAGTTGAAATTCTAGGCGCGTTACAAGAAGAGTTGTCGGGGGCGATCGCCGGTCAAGTACAACAACAAATGGAACGCTTTACCAGTGCTAAATCCCTAGATAATATTCTGGATCAATTATTAGCCCTGATGACCCAAGGAGCCTCCTCTGGAACTGAGGTTAATGGCTTGGGAAAGCGGTAAGCCCTCGCTACGTCATGGGTGCCGAACCAGAAGTTTTACCGATCTCGGTTGCGGCCCCACTCGCTGGTCTTTTTCTGATTACCGAAGACGAAACGGGGGTTGCTAACTTAGTGGCCCAGGCTTTACAGCAACGGGGAGTTAAAACAGTACTGCTTCCCCCATCAGTGCTTGCCAATTCTGAACAATTAACTGCTCAAGTAACTGGCCTGGCGGGTCAGGGTCTCGTTTCGGGCATTGTGCATTTACTGGGTTTAAATTCTTATCCTTTACCGGAAAACTTTGCCGACTGGCAAGCCGCAACCCAATTGCAGATCAAGGGTCTGGTGCAATTGCTTAAACTTTGCGCTCAGGATTTACAGGCTGTGGGTAAAGAGGGTTATGCGGTGGTGCTGGGAGCCTCGAATCTGGGGGGTGAATTTGGGCGCAATGGACAATGCCAACCTGGTTCCTTGATCGCTGGTGGCCAGAACGGTTTACTCAAAACTTTGGCGGCGGAATGGCCCACGGTGGTGACAAAATCCTTGGACTTTGATCAGGCGACTCCTGCTGTGATTGCGGCTCGAATCTTAGAAGAATTACTGCTGCCAGGTGGACGTATTGAAGTGGGTTATCCCCAAAACACCCGCACGATTTTTCGCAGTTTAGAGATTCCCCTTACCGACCGGTCGGGAGAACCCTCTCTCAAGCCTACCCAGGATTGGGTGCTGTTGGCAACGGGGGGGGGAACAGGCATTACGGCCCAAATGTTAGCCGATCTAGCTCCCCTTGGTTTAACGCTGATTTTGACAGGGCGGTCGCGAAGCGTGCCTTTGGCATCGCCGGAACCCACTCCTGAATCAGACCTAACCCAGGGGATAATCGAGATTGGTCAATTACGAACCCTGATGTTAAATCAGGTTAAAAGTGAAGGAATTACCCCCACCCCCGTCTTAGTAGAACAACGGGTTAAACAGCTTTTAAAACAACGAAGTTTGCGTCAAAGTTTAGATCACTTACGCACTCTAGGGGCCAAGGTGGAATATCACACCGTTGATAGTCGAGATCCTTCCCAGGTAGAAGCCTTGTTCAATCATATCTATGGCCACTATGGTCGTTTAGATGCGGTGGTTCATGGGGCGGGCATTATTGAGGACAAGTTACTAGCGGATAAACCCTTGGATTCCTTTGCCAGAGTTTTTGATACCAAGGTCGATAGTCTCTTTTTATTAAGTCGCTATTTGCGTCCTGAATCCCTTAAACTTTTGGTGCTATTTAGCTCCATCGCAGGTCGTTATGGCAATCGCGGTCAATCGGACTATGCTACGGCCAATGAGGTGATGAACCGTTTTGCTTGGTATCTAGATCAGCAATGGCCATCGGTACGGGTGGTGGCGATCAATTGGGGCCCCTGGGATAGTGAAGGCATGGCCTCTGAGGGGGTTAAACGTCAGCTACGAGAACAGGGCATTATTCCCATTCCCGAAATTGAAGGCCGACAATTTTTCCTCAATGAGATCTATTACGGTCGCAAAGGAGAGGCAGAAGTCATTGCTGGGGAAGGCCCCTGGGAAAGTAAAGAACAGGAACAGGCCCGTTTACGCATTGTCGATCTGGCCCCAAAACTGCCGCCCCGTGCTTTCCCGCTTCTAGAACGTGAGCTTCAACTACAACCGAATGGTAGTCTCACCCTCAGTCATCAGTTTTCCCTGCTTAATGACCCATATTTGCGAGATTACTCGCCCCAGGGATTGCCTACCCTTTCACCGGCGATCGCCTTGGAATGGTTAGCAGAATTGGCCCAGGCTGGTTGGCCGGAATGGAAACTAGCGGAAGTTCGAGATTTTCAGGTGTTGCAGCCCGTCATGTTAGCGGACTCCACCGCCTCCCTAGAGGTAATGTTCAAGGCGATCGCCTCTAGTCATAGCAATACGGAATCCATCGAAATTGTAACGGAAATGGTGGCGGTAGAAACTCAGGCAATTCTCTATCGGGCTGCTGTCAGTTTACGCTACTACCTAGAAGATTTGAGCCTCAGTGCTCCTGAACCATTAACGGGAGGAGCTAACCTAACCCATTCAGAAATTTATAGCGGCTCCTATGACCTACCGGGTCAACCTTGGCAAAGCCTACAATCCATTGCTCAGTTGCAAAACCGAGGAGCTAACGCTGAAATCCTCAGTAGTTCTGTGGCCGAATTCCTGCCGACGATGGAGCCACCACAACCGACCTGGCTTCTTGACCCTCAATGGGTGGATGCAGCCCTACAGTTAGCTCGTATATGGGCAAAAAGCCAATCTCAAACTGTCACTCATGTAGCGCGTTTAGGGGCAGTGCAAGTTTCCCCCTCTGTCCCTCGTCCGACGACCTTAACCCTGGCCCTGCGAGCAAAAGCGTCGGGGACTGATTCGGTCAAGTATCGCTTTGATGCGGATTTCCTGAATAACTTTGGTCAGATTTATCTCCATCTGTCCGATTTAGAAATGGTACCTTAGCCATCATTTACCTAATTTAGTGGATTCATGACGCAGCAACCTCTCGATTCCGTAGTCGCTCAGTCCAATAGTATTGCCATTATCGGGATGGCGGGACTCTATCCCAAGGCGGCCGATGTGCAAGCCTATTGGCAAAATATTCTTAATAAAGTGAGTGGCATTACGGAAGGCCCCGATAATTGGACAGGGCCCCACTATGATCCCGATTCGGAGGAGAATGATCGGATTTATACCAAGAAGGCGGGTTTTTTAGGAGACTTAGCCCGTTTTAATCCTCTAGAATTTGGCATTATGCCCCGTTCGATCGCCAGTGCGGAACCGGATCATTTTCTAGCGATGCGGATGGCCAGGGATGTGCTGATTGATGCCGGTTATGGGGATGGTCAACGTCCCTTTAATCGTCAGAATACGGGCATTGTGATTGGTCGAGGAACCTATATCAATCGCGGTTATTCCGTTTTGCTACAGCATGGCATTATCGTTGACCAAACCTTGACGTTGCTGCGTCAGTTACAGCCGGAGTTAGAAGAAGAAGTTCTCCAGCGTTTACGGAAAGAGCTTAAGCAAAGTGTGGCTCCCTTTAATGCGGAAACGGTTCCCAGTTTAGTTCCCAATGTGATTACGGGCCGAATTGCCAATCGCTTGAATTTGATGGGGCCGAATTATTTGATCGATGCGGCCTGTGCCTCTTCCTTAATTGCGGTAGAACTGGCGATTCAAGAGCTAACCACTGGCCATTGTGACCTCGTTCTAGCGGGGGGACTACATACGGCCACACCAGCCCAACTCTATATGATGTTTTGTCAGCTAGGGGCCCTTTCACGGACGACGATCCGTCCCTTTGATGCCCATTCCGATGGCACACTGTTGGGAGAAGGGGTTGGCATGGTCGCTCTTAAACGGCTGGAAGAGGCTGAGTCAGACGGCGATCGCATTTATGCGGTGATTAAGGGAGTAGGCAGTTCCAGTGATGGTCGTGGGGCAGGTATTCTTGCTCCTCGTCTTGAAGGTCAGGTTTTAGCTCTAGAAAGAGCCTATCAAAGCAGTCAAGTTGATCCCAGTACTATTGAGTTAATTGAGGCGCATGGTACGGGCATGGATCTCGGCGATCGCACCGAAGTTAAATCCCTCAGCGAAATTTTTGGCCAAAGGCAAGCAGGTCAAATTCCCAATGTTGCTTTGGGGTCAGTTAAGTCGATGATTGGTCATTGTATTCCGGCTGCGGGAATGGCGGGTTTAATTAAAACAGCCCTGGCTCTCTATCACAAGGTCTTGCCCCCGATGATTTGTGAGGAAGTGAATCCCAATCTGGAACTAGAAAAAACCCCCTTTTATATTAATACCGAAGCTCGGCCCTGGATTCATGGTCAAACCACCCCCCGACGAGCGGGAGTCAATGCTTTTGGTTTTGGCGGCATTAATGCCCATGCGGTGTTGGAAGAATATCGAACCACCACTGATGTCTTGGCCGTTCAGGAAACTGCTCCCCAAATGCACGCCCAATGGCCGACAGAGTTGGTGTTATTGACCGGTCAATCCTGGTCAGCCGTGACGGAACTAGGAAACAAAGTACAAACAGCCTTAGCCCATAATCCAGATATTCAACTCAATCAACTGGCGATGGCCCTAGCCCAGGAGTCAGACGGGCCTTGCAAAATAGCCATTCTCGCCACCAGCAGTTCGGATTTACAGTCAAAATTGGCGATCGCCCTAGAAAAACAAAATGATCCCCAACGTCATCGTCTCTTTGGTCGTCAAGGCATTCTCTACAGCGAAGTCGAAGAAGTAAAAACGCCGAATAAAGTTGCCTTTCTCTTTCCTGGAGAAGGCTCCCAATATGCCAATATGTTGGCGGATTTGTGTTTACATTTTCCCCAGGTAAGGGCTTGGTTTGATCTGTTGGATGTGGCCTTTGCCGGCAGAACAGCAGCCATTCCCAGTAGTCTGATTTTTGTTCCCCCTACCAGTCTCACTGCCGAAGAACGAGACAGGATTCAGGCTCAACTTTTTCGGATGGGAGTGGCTACAGAAACCATGTTTGCGGCCAGTATGGGTCTCTATGCCTTGCTCAAGGAATGTGGGATTACTGGGGATGTAATGCTCGGTCATAGTACTGGAGAATTTGCTGCCCTAGTAGCTTCAGGCACCATTCCCTATGAGAGTACAGATGATTTGCTGGCTAAAATGCGTCATCTCAATCAGATCTATCGAGATTTTGAAGCCAAAGCTGAGATTCCCAAGGGCGTTTTGATGACAGTGGGTGGCATTAAACCCCAAGCCTTAACAACAGTACTCGAAAAATTCTCAGGGCAGTTATACCTCGCAATGGATAATTGTCCCAACCAAGTCGTCCTATTTGCCGATCAAACAGTGATGGAATCAGCTATGGCCGAACTGCAAAATGCCGGCGGAATTTGTGTTGCACTCCCTTTTGATCGAGCCTACCATACGCCTTTGTTTATCGGTATTACAGAACTGCTGAGGGTCTTCTTTGACAGCATTGAAATGCGAACCAGTGAGATTCCCCTCTATAGTTGCTGCACCGCCGCCGCTTTTCCCGCCGAGGTAGAAGGCATTCGAGAATTGGCTTCCCGACAATGGTCAAGTCGCGTTCTTTTTCGAGAAACCATTGAAAAACTAGAGCGAGAGGGCGTTAATACCTTCATTGAAGTGGGCCCCAGTAGTCATTTAACCGGCTTTATTGGTGATATCTTAAAACGCAAAAAAGGCGTTCTGGCCCTGGCCAGTAACCATCAAAGATCATCCGGCCTAGAGCAATTTCAACGTCTTTTAGCCCGTCTCTGGGTCAAAGGCATTGCGGTGAACTGGCAACCTCTTTATCAGTATCGTGCCATCCCGGCCATTGAGCTAGAAACCCTGCTCAGTAGCCAACCTCAGACCATGACCATGCCTCTTTTGGATGTAGATATGCCAGTGCTGCGGGCGCGATCGCAAGTCATTGATGAAATTCGCCAGGCGATCAAACAGCCTCAACCTTTACCGCCGGCGATCGCAACAATCCCCTCGCTACCATCCGATAATCCCCCAACCTCCCCATCTAACCTAGTAGTTCAGCCTTCTGTCCCCAGACAGGGTGCGATTATGAACGATTATTTTGGTCTGATGCAAGATTTCCTCGGCCATCAAACCAGAGTGTTAACCAATTTCTATGATCATTCTGGTACGGTTGATAACGGTACTAATGGGCAAAACCAATTCCAACCCTTGACTCCCCAGGAGATTTGGCCCTTCCTAGGAACCGTCTTAGCCCAAAGCGAAGGGGAAATTGTTTGGCAACGTCGTTTAACGATGGCGGGCGATATTTTTCTGCTAGACCATACCTTTGGGGGTAAGCTTTCCCAATTTGATGATGCTCTTTTTCCGTTAGGCGTTATTCCCTTTACCATCAGTATGGAGATTTTGGCCGAAGCCTCCCAGTCTCTCGTAGGAACTGATAAGGTCGTAATCAGCCTATTCAATTTACGGGGTTATCGTTGGCTGGCTTTGGATCAAGGAGATATTACCCTCGAAATTAAGGCGAAATTATTACCTCAGCCGAGTGAAAACCAGTGGGATGTCTATGCCCAAATCTTTTTGCCCGACGCTGGCATGAATAGTTTAGTTTTTGAAGGCACGGTGCGATTGGCCTACGAATTTCCACCGGCTCCCCCAGAATTGCCCTTTCATTTGACTCATCCCCAAGCCTCCTGGCTACCGGATGAGTATCTTTATCGAACGGGGATGTTTCACGGGCCACGTTTCCAAGGGGTCAAACATATTTGTCGCTGGGGTCATGAAGGAATTGAGGCGGAAATGGAAGTGATCCCGCTTGATAATTTCTTTCGAGATATTCGTCGTCCCCGTTTCCAGATTGATTCTGGTTTAATGGATGCCGTTGGTCAGTTGGTGGGTTATTGGATTTCCATGCGTTACGGGGCAGGCTTTAGTGTTTTCCCCTATCAAGTCAAGGCTTTTCATCAGTATGGCCCCCAACTGGCGGATCATCAAAAGGTGATTGGCCGAGGTTTTATGGAATTTGTCAATGAGCGACAAACCATTTCCGATTTTGACTTTCTAGATACTTCAGGGGCGGTTGTGGCTCGCATCGAACAGTGGCAGGATCGGTATTTTGAACTACCCGATCGCTACTATGCGTTACGACTGAATCCCCAGGAAACTTTTATGTCCCAACCCTGGCGACAGGATGAGGGCATCTGGGGGCGGAGTTTAGTCATTTATCCCGATAGCTTTCTAGAAAATTCCTGGGGGATTTGGAAACGGGTTCTGGCTCATTTGGTTCTTAATGCCCAGGAGCGAGATTATTGGTACAATAAACTGCCGGCGGAGGACGGAAAACTGAAGACGGAATGGTTATTTGCCAGCATTGTGGCCAAGGATTTGATCCGACAATGGGCAGAACAAACCCTTAATATCAAAATAGCTCCCGTTGATGTCCAGGTGGGGATTACGGAAGCTGGAGAATGGTGGGTGAGTTGTCCAGTGTTAGAAGCAACGACTGCTTTACCGGCTATCTCGATTCATTTTGAAGACAATCAGGCGATGTCGAAGGCACACTTCGTGACCGCTGTTTTAAAATAAATATCTGGGGACAAATTTTAGGACAAATTCTAGGGGAACCAAGACCAGAAATCGACCTGGAAGAAACGCACAATGGGTCGAGTAAAGGCAATAAAGACTGGCATATTGGGGCCTTCAATTTTGGCATAACCAGTCATGCCAGGTCTGAGTTGTTGATCGGGATCATCGATTTTAATAGTGACTTTTAGAACTTGTCCCGCCGACTCAGATAGATACTTGGTGCTTTTCCCCGATTGATCTTCCAATGCCTCTTGACCATAGGTCGTATCTTTTTCTGTCACCGTTTGGACAGACATGACTTTTCCGGTAAAGAGGGTATTGTAAAACGTATAAAAACGAATATTGACCTTATTATTGGGTGCAAGCACGTCTAGTACGTTTTCTGGGACTTTAATTTCGGCGATCGGCTCAGATTTGAGAGTGGCCGTAGCAAAGGTATCACCCTTATTAATGTACTGTCCAATTTTGGCGGTGAGATTGGCAGAAGACAGAATTCCATCAAAGGGCATTCGTAATTGTGTGCGTTTTACCTGATCCTGATAGTATTTTAACTCCTGCTTTTGACGTTTCAGATCGGCCTGGGAAGACTGTACTTTTTCACGAGCCGCCTGAATTTCATCGGGATGGGGGCCAGCAACCACCTTGTTATAATTAGCAATTTCTTCTGATAGCTGACTTTTGGCCGTATTCAGTTGTTGAATCGCAACACCCAAATCATGTTGAGAGGCTAAGAATTGTTGACGAGAAACAGCCAAATCTTGTTGAGAAACTAAAAATTGTTGCTTGGCAACCGCTAAGTCACGTTTAGCCACCTCCAAATCTTGTTTGGCGACTTCTAACTGGTTACGAGCGTCCTGGATTGAAGCTTTAAAGGTATCCAGTTGTTTTGTGTCTGTTTCTGCATTTTTTAGCTGATTTTCATATTGTTGCAGTGAATAAACCCCCTCTTGGTAGGATTCTTTGTAGCGCTCGGCTTCCCGACGGCTAAAGTCAGCTTGGCTAATTCCGGTTATTAACTTGGTTTGCTCTAACTGAATTTGGCCACGAGCAACGGCTACCTTATTAGCGGCAACACGGACGTTACTGCGTGCGACTTCTACCTCGTTTATTGCTAGTATTACATTTCCCTCGGCGACTCTAACCCTATTTCGAGAAACGCCGACATTACTACGGGCAACTTCTACTTGGTTTTCGGCCACGCCGACATTACTACGGGCAATGCCAACTTTTTCCTTGGCAACCGCAATGTCTGTCTCTCTAGGAGTCGTTAATAACTGTTGCAGATCAGCTTGAGCTTGTCTTACATTGGCTGCTTGTTGAGTCACCTTATCCTGGGCTGTCAGTAAACTGTTTTGTAGTTCTGGCGAATCTAATTGGGCGATGACCTGCCCTGCTTGAATAAATTTGCCATCTCCCCCAGGGAAAAAGACCTTCGTTAATGTTCCTACCACGTCTGATTCGATGGGTTGTTCCTTCGGAGGAAGTAATTGAATAGAACCACCTGCGCTAAATCGATAGGGTAGTAAGGCAATAATAATGGCTCCTGCTGCCAATAATAATAGAAGCCAATAATTCTTTAGAAATTGGGAAAACCCATTTAACGGGTCTTTAGAATTATTTTGACGGCGATCGCTGGGAAGTTCTATGGGCGGCGGAGGAGCATGACCAATAGACTCTGGTTTCCAGTTAAAGTTTGACATAATATTGACGGTGAATAGTATTAAAATAGCACAGAAAATAACGGCCCCTGTCCCTTTTAAGCTGAAGACTAGGGTTGTAAAAGTAATATAGGCGATGTAAATAAAAAAGGCAATACTAAAAAGAATTACGAAGATTCCAAATAGAAATAAAAGGATTCTAGTCGAAAGGGGAATGGCTTTGGGAAGCGGCTTAAAGAGAATAGTTCTGCGCCAAATTTCCATCGATCTTTTGAGAGAATCAGAACCAATTTGGAAATAGGAAACAAACCAGCCATAACCATCGGAGGCCGTAAACCACAGAGGGTTAATATCAACCAAGAAACTGATCAACCCAGAGTAGAAAAACACTAAAGCACCGGTGGCCAAAGAAAAATGGGCATTACGATTGCCAATCCAGATAAATAGAGAAAAGGCCATTACCGCCAGCCATAACAGCAGGGGACTCCCAAAAATCCAGAGGCGAGATCGCCGCTCCATTGCCCAAAAACCTTGGCGATCCAGATTAAATCGTGGGACACAGCCCATAATCAGATCGAGGTTAAATTCTTGAACCAGCCCACCATAATAAAGACAGACAGAACCTTGCAACCACTTGCCAAGAAAATTCAAGAGCGACAAACAGAAATAGACAAGCAGAAAAAATTGAAGATTGCCAGTTCTTGAAACACTGTCTACCCAAAATAGCGGTTGGTTTCTTAAGAACGTGACTAATCCTAGAGGAAAAATAACAATCAGCGACCACACTAAAAAGCGTAAAGGACTCAGAAATTTCGCCCAAAAAGCTAGAATTTTACCTGGGTCAGCTACGGAGAAAAGTTTAATCGTTTTAGTCAGATTCCGCTTATAGACCTCCAAAAGATTAAATGTCTTTAATTCTTGGGAAAAACTAGCAAAATCATCGTAACTGAGAGAAATTTTAAAGGTATTCTGAAGATTATGAATAATTTCCTCCACGCTGGTCATACCATCCATCGATTGGCAAAGAAAATATTCTTCTTCTGTAAACTCAAAACTATTACCTGATAGGGGATCCGTAACAATATAACGATCTAATCGACCATCAACACCAAAAGTTGACTCAATTCTAAGATCCTTACGAAAGCGATTTTGAAATCGTTTATACATTAGATAGAATTCAATAGTTTGTTAGTCGGGATAAATGGATGAGAGTAGTAAGAGATAGGCTTAAGACAAAGAAAATAAATGGAGGAAAAAAGTTGCTTTTAATATCCTCTTTCCTTGAACCATAAGGCGCGACCAGAAGGAAGGGGGGCGATTGTAGGGAGTGGCTTTACCCTTAAATTGAGGATATTGTTCCGGTTCGTGAAGATAGCGATAATACAGAAACAAATCTCGATAGGGAAAGGTTAGGTTTTCTCCTGCACAAATGGCACTAAATAAGGCCTTAGGGAGACCAATATAGTGTAAATAGGTAAGACGCTTGCCGCGATCATAGAGAAGATGCTCCTTTTCCTGAAAATGCTCAGAAGTCACACAACAACCCGTCCGTCTTTTTGGTGGCAACGTCAGAGCTAAATTGGTGATCCTTTTTTCAGAGCGCATCATTAAATAATTGAGAAGAGATTGATCTGGGGCAAAGGGATAGAGGATTTCTGCTTCACCACCACGAAGTTGGGAGAGGATTTGGTCTAATTGATCGGTAGAAAATAATTGTCGATGGGAAGCATAAAAACCAGAACAAAAAATCTCTGATTGGAGACGGAACGGTGCAAAGATTTGGGTTAAGTGAGGAGAGATGATCTCGTAAACATGGGTTGGATCTCTATATTGAAAATCATAGACTACGCAATCGGAGCCGGTGAGTTGCTCAAAAATGTCATCGACTGGCCCTAACAGTAGGGTATCCGCATCCATATAGAGAAACTGTTCAAAGGGGCTATCAAAGGCACAAAAGCGACGATGGGTTCCAAATCGATGATAGCCTGTACTTCCTACGTTTCGCCAGTGGTATTTAGCTGTCGGATGGTAATCCCAAGCTTGTTGAGCAAAATTGTCCCAACGTTCAATGGAGGATTGATCTTCATACAGGATTACATTCGGGCGATCAGCGATCGCGGTTTTGAGTCGTTCAAGCTGATGATCATAGGGATAAATACAGACGGGAAAATCCGAGCCTAACTGCACTTCAATACTATTGAGCAAAGCCAGCAGGGAATCATAAACCCCATCATTGCCGAGGGTACAAATACCATCCATATTAGCCAACACTCCGTCCCGAAATAGTTAATAATTAAGTCAGCATCATAGACCAATTGCATCTTCGCCAGTATCACCATGAGTAGAGATAGAGATATGCGAGAATCCAACTCTGGTTTGGTTCCTTCCGTTCCTCAAGCTGTTCTGAGAGCCTCCACCAATCTTACTACAGTGGGGAATCTGGGCTTCTGGATTCAAATTGTCGTCGGAGCTTTTGCTGCTGTCACCTTTTTGTTTGCCAGTATGGGGCTAACGGTGGGACAGGATCGAACCAGTGGCATTGAAGGGGGAATTTTTTCTGCCTTTATTTCCCTGATTTTTTTAGGGGTTGCCATTTACTTTTCGATACGTTATCGACGCTTGGGACGAGAATTACAAAATGTGGATGCTCCTAGCCATCCCCGACGAGCCGATATTTTAAAAATTGTGCGTTGGGGTCTGATGGTTAATCTGATTGGCATGGGTTTTGCCATTATTGGAGCCGCGTCAGTGAGTGGGATTGTGCTGGTTAAATCTCTCAGTATTCCCCAGGGTACTTTGGCCGCTAATCCCAAACAATTTGTTCAGTCCATTGATCTTTTGGCAATTCAGGCTAATACTAATACCATTATTGCCCATTTTACGGGTTTATTATCTTCCCTTTGGCTATTAGATCGTCTCAATAAATAGAAGCAATCAATGGAGGAAATAACGGCCAATGCAACGGACTCGTCTCAACACTGTTATTGAAATTAGTGGAACCCGCTTTACCCAGTTTTTTAGTAATCCTTGGCGACGGATTTCCTTGGTCTTATTGGGCTTTTTGTCTGGTTTTTTTATTGGTGCCGCCGTTTCCACTACCGCCGGTCAAGATGCTCAGTGGGATGTCGTAGGAGCCGGTCTATTATTATTCTTTGTGGAATTAGTGAGTCTTTGGGTTTATCGTCAACCCTTGAAGAGTAATCAACAGCGATCGCTGATTTTAGAGATGGTAAATTTTTTTAAAATGGGTATTGTTTATAGTCTATTTTTAGAAGCCTTTAAGTTAGGGTCTTAGTCTGGGATAGAAAAAGCGGCGGCTAAGGCTTTTTGGCTAACGGTTTGGTAAAGAGGTTGCAAGAACTGTTTAACTTCCTGAGCTTCTTCCTGGGGTAAAGGCATCATTCCCAATAGATCTAGACTATTTTTGAGATCGGTGGGAGGAGCGATCGCCACCAGGGAAGGATCCAGGGGTTCATCGTAATCCCAAAATTTTTCTAAAGTTTTAAGATCTTCTACCTTGGTTTTAGTTGGCTTAACAGGAGTGGCAGAATTCGCAATTGGAGTTACAGGATCTTGTTCTAGTGCGATAGGAGTAGCGATCGCGGTTAATTCTGTCGGCTGACTACGTTGTTGTCGTAAAGCGGCTAACAGTTGAATTTTACTGCGCCCTCTCAACCGAAACATCACAAAGGGATCTTCACTCAGGCGATCGCCTAACTGATAATAAACCGCACCAATATGCTTACAGGGATTGGCTTTATCAGGACAACTACAACGGGAACGAATATCGGTCAGGGTATAGGGAAATAAATTTAAACCATTTTTAATAAAAACCTGTTCAATAGATTCAGGCATTTGACCCGCTAATAACTGAGCCGAATAGAGAGCTTTTTCTGCCAAAGTACCGATAATATAAGACCAATCTTCATTGGTAAAGGGATCAAGATTGAGCAAAACTTGATAGGGTTCTGCTTCACTGCCCTGTACCTTAGCAATCACCTCAGCATTATTAAACTCCATGCTTAGAACGTGACCTTCCCTGGCATAATTACGCGCCCGTTCTAAACGTTTTTTAAAGCGATAGGAATCTAGTAATTCTAGCCAGCGTTGTACCCACCATTGGCGATTATCGATTGCATCATTGGTCATTGTTTTTTCAGGTTTTAAATCTCAGTTTTCAGGATTATTTTTTGTCTAAACTCTTGATAATATCCCCCCGTTCTACGGCTCCCTGAGCAAGCGACTCTGTACACACAAGTTGCAGAATCCCCCCTTTGAAAGCTATCCATTACGCAGAAGTCTCTGAAACTTTTGCTGAGTCTCATCCCCCCAACCCCCCTTAAAAAGGGGGGAGAAGATGAAAAGCTTGCTGTGTATGGTTTTGAGTTTTTTGGCTTAGGAGATTCGCGCAACAAACAACTTTGAAAGGGGGAAGACAAATTAAAGGCTTGAAGTCCCCCTTTTTAAGGGGGATTTAGGGGGATCAAACCTAAAAGCGTGTCTTTTTTCAAGATGTGTGTACACAGTAGCCTTATCAAAGAGGGCTGGAGGGATCAGGCACAAAATTTATAGTTCAATTTAATTGAAACCGGCTACTTAACCAGATGGGCTTCTAGGAACCAGAGTCGCTTGTCAATGGTGCGGGAAATTTCTGTATAAAGATCTGATGTATCTGCATCCCCTAAATCTCCCGTACTGGCGATCGCGGCTCGAACATGGGCAGCATAGCTACCAAAGCGATCAGCCAAAGCCGTAACGTGATCAATTCCTTGAACAACGTCAAAAGGATATTCAGGCAAAATAGAATTCGCCGCCGCAATCCGAGCCGTTCCCAAGGGAGTACCGCCTAAAGCTGTAATCCGTTCAGCCACCAGATCAACATATTCTTCAATTTCCGTTGCCAATTCATCAAACAATTGATGCAACTGATAAAAATCTAACCCCTTAACCGTCCAATGGGCCTGTTTGATTTGAGTTTGCAGATCCAGGGTCGTGGCCAGGGTTAAACTGAGGGTATCAATCACCTGGGTTCGCACATCAACAGGTAAATCGATACGGGTAGGATAAAGTTTACTGACGGTTTTTACTTGAGTCGCAGTCATAAAATTTTTCTCCAGCAATTAATGCAATCTATCTATTTATCGTAAATGGGTCTAGGCATTGAGATAAGCCAATAACGCTTCAGAATCACCAATCTGTTTGCCATCAATATAAACCTGGGGAACGGTGGTCGCACCGGTCACAGCCTTGAGAGATTTAACGGTGATTGTATCACTGAGGACAATTTCTTCATACTCTAATCCTTTCTCTTTGAGGGCAGCTTTAGCTCTGGCACAGTAGGGACAACCCACTTTGGTAAAGAGAGCAATGAGGAGAGGTTCCTTGGCTTCGGGATTAATGTATTTCAGCATCGTTTCCGCATCCGATACTTCAAAGGGATCCCCTGGCACCTCTGGTTCAATGAACATTTTTTCAATGGTGCCATCCTTCACCAGCATGGAATACCGCCAGGAACGCTTGCCAAAACCCAGATCAGATTTATCAACTAGCATTCCCATTCCTTCGGTAAATTCTCCATTGCCGTCGGCGATAAAAGTCAAACTATCAGCCTTTTGATCCTTGGCCCATTCGTTCATGACAAAGGTATCGTTAACGGAAACGCAGAGAATTTCATCCACCCCATTGGCTTTAAAAACACTGGCAAGATTGTTGTAGCCAGGAACATGGGCGGAGGAACAGGTGGGGGTAAAGGCTCCAGGCAAAGAGAAAACCACAACAGTCTTGCCTGCAAATAGTTCGTCGGTGGTCACGTCAGCCCATTCATTGTTACGACGTAGGTGGAAGGTGACAGAGGGGACTTTTTGGCCTTCATGGTTTGGTAGCATGGTGATAGCTCCTAAAGAGGGTGAGAGGAATAATACAACGTTTTAAATTATAGCCTGATCATAGTCATAACGACTTCGAGTTGTCAAGCCACTCAAAATTCGGGGACGGGAAAAAATCTGTCAGGGACAGAAAAAGCCTGATAGGCTAGGGAGAATGTTCAGTTCTCTGGTCGTCGTTTTTAGTCCTCTTTCTCCCTATTCTGTTAATTAATGGTTGCTAGTCATTCCCTCCCTCCTCAAAATATCGAAGCGGAAGAGTCTATTCTGGGTGGAATTTTGCTGGATCCAGAGGCGATCGGACGAGTGGTAGATCTGTTATTGGCAGAAGCTTTTTACGTTAAGGCCCATCGAGATATCTATGAAGCGGCTCTTCACCTCCATGCCCATGCCCAACCAACCGATCTAATGACCGTTACGAATTGGTTGCAAGATCATCATCAGTTGGAACAGGTGGGAGGTTTAGGAAAATTAGCCCAATTGGTGGATCGCACCGTCTCGGCGGTAAATATTGACCGTTATGCAGCCTTGGTAATGGATAAATATCTCCGTCGCCAACTGATTGCCGCAGGTCACGAAATTATTGATCTAGGCTATGACACGGCTCTCGATTTAGATGTGGTTTTAGATGAAGCAGAAAAGAAGATTTTTCGTCTAACGCAAAAACGTGCTCAGGAAGGATTAATTGCTCTCTCAGAAACCCTGATTCAGACTTTCTCTGAATTAGAAAAACTGCATCAAAAAATTTCTACGCCTGGCGTGGAAACCAATTTTTATGATCTAGACGCGATCACGGGAGGATTGCAGCGTTCTGACTTAATAATTTTAGCTGGTCGCCCCTCAATGGGTAAATGTTGTGAAGCGCATTCAGAAATTGTCTTAGCCGATGGTCGTGTTTGTACCATCGCTCAAATTTATGAGCAACAAAAGGCAGACATTTTAACGCTTCAACAAGATTGGAAACTGTCTTGGGCAAAACCTTCAGCCTTTGTTGATGATGGATTAAAACCTGTTTTTCGTGTGACCACAAGATTAGGACGCTCATTGGAAACGACATTAACTCATCCTTATTTAACGATCGCAGGTTGGCAGGCTCTTTCTGCTTTAAAAGTTGGTGATAAGATTGCTGTTCCCCGTCAATTACCTTGTTTTGGGAAAGAAATCTTAAGTCCTGCACAAATCAAAGTATTAGCCTATTTAATTGGTGATGGAGATGTCACAGGAAGTTGTCCTCGTTTTACCAATATTAATCCTAGAGTTCAGGAAGATTTTGAACAATCAGCTACAGAATTTACAGGAATTAAAGTTCGTATTGACACATCTAATAATACGCGAACTCCAACGCTTCGGGTTTCCAAAGATCTAGATTTTATTGGAGAACAAAGAAATATTTTTGCAAAAAATTTTAATAAAATAATTCAGTCAAAATCCATAGATATTAATGACTTAGCCCGTAAAATAGGAATTAGTATTGGTAGTATTAATAATTGGAGAAAAGGCTATTGTTTTCCTGAAAAAGATAGCTTTAATTTACTTTGTCAAGCTTTAGATATTGATCCGAGTCTCTTACTCCCGTGTGAAATTGAAGGAATCATGAAAAATGGTATTAATCGTGTCAAAAATTGGTTACAAATGCTAGATTTAGATGGCAAAACTGCTCACACAAAAACCATTCCTGATATCGTTTTTCAATTAGAACGATCTTTATTAGCCCTTTTTCTGAATCGATTATTCGCAACAGATGGTTGGGCTAGTATTCTTAAAAGTCAACAAATTCAGTTAGGTTATGGAAGCGTTAGTGAAAAGTTAACTCGGCAAATTCAACATCTTCTTTTACGCTTTGGAATTATTGCGAGATTAAAGAAACGGTCAATCAAATATAAAGACACACGCCGCAACGCTTGGCAATTAGATATTACGGATGCCTATTCAATTAAAAGTTTTATTGAAGAAATCGGTATTTTGGGTAAAGAAGAACAACTGATTGCTATTCAATCTGTATTAGCCACTAAAAATTACCAGACAAATTGTGATCTTATTCCCATAGAGATTTGGCAACAGTTAAAAATAGCTAAAGGTGATGAGTCTTGGTCTTCTTTAGGAAGACGTGCTGACATCGTTGGTACGAGTAATCTTCATGTAGGGAAACGAGCTTTTACAAGACAGCGTTTGTTACAATTCTCAACTGCATTGGAGGATCTCCCTCTTCAACAATTAGCAAATAGTGATATTTATTGGGATGAAATTGTCTCGATTGAATCCGTTGGCTTAAAACAAGTTTATGATTTAACGATTCCTGAAACTCATAATTTTATCGCTAATGATATTTGTGTTCACAATACGGCTTTCGGTTTAAATATTGCCTCAAATATTGCCAGAAAACATAATTTACCTGTTGCTATTTTTAGTTTAGAAATGTCTAAGGAGCAGTTAGCAATTCGGTTACTAGCAGCCGAGGCAGAAATTGATAGCAATCGTTTACGGACGGGGCACTTTAGTCAAAATGAATTGGAACCTTTGACCATTGCCCTAGGAAATTTATCTAGCTTACCCATTTTTATTGATGACACTGCCAATATCACCGTCATGCAAATGCGATCGCAGGTAAGACGTTTACAAAGTGAGCAAAAAGGCAAATTAGGGTTAGTCTTAATTGACTATTTACAATTAATGGAGGGAGCCAGCGATAATCGTGTTCAAGAAATCTCTAAAATTACCCGTTCTTTGAAGGGACTGGCCAGGGAAATTAACGCCCCAGTTATTGCTTTATCACAGTTAAGTCGTGCCGTAGAATCACGTACCAATAAGCGACCCATGATGTCTGATCTGCGCGAAAGTGGGTCTATTGAACAAGATTCCGATCTCATTATGATGATCTACCGAGATGAATATTACAATCCTGATTCGCCTGATCGCGGTATTGCTGAACTTCTTATAACCAAGCACCGAAATGGGCCTACAGGAGTCATTAAACTACTGTTTAAACCCGAATTTACTCAATTTCTAAATTTACAAAATCGCAACGACTACTAGATGAAAGAAATAGGGCTAAACCCCCGCACCCCTAGCCTCTCTTCTCTTCTGGCCAAAAAGCAAGAAGCTTGACAAGAGATGGAGATGTTTTTCCCACACTACTTTCATCTAGAGAGGAGCCTTTTTCATTAAATCTCGGATCGAGTTGTCCCTGGCCATCAACTGCTGCATGGTATCCAGCAAATGATCAATGACATCTTCTCGTTCCAAACCTTGGTATTCATGCTGCAAACATTGTAGTTGGAACTGTTGCTCCATCGATAATTCAAAAACCTGTAGATTCATCATCGGGGTAACTCCTGAATAATTCCTTAAGTTAACGGTTCAATAGGGGTTTGGTGAATCAAATCCCTTAAAACATTTGTCTTGATCATTAAGAGGCGAGAAGCCTGTAGAAGAAGCTCCAACGCTTGCTCTCGGCTCATCCCTTGGGCAGCATCCCGCATCCGTCTGAACTCGAATTGCTGCTCCATTGTGAGATCTAATGAGGTAGATTCCATCGGTTAATCCTCCCGACTTGGTTTGTAAACTTAATGTAACAAATATTTGACAGGATGTCTAGTCTGTGTGTGAGGTGACTTGACTCCGTCGTGACTTGTTCCATTATTCTGTGGCTTTAGAGATAGCTAAGGTAAAACCGTAAAAGCACATAGCATCCTTTTTAGCAAGGCTTTTTTGAAAAATATGCTCAAAATGAACAAAAAGCTTGATGTTAATGGATTTCAAGAGAAATTAGGGAACTGCTCACTTCAAGAAATGAGTCCGTAATGCCGGATAGTGCAGAAGTGAACTGTTAGTATGGGACAATGGTGCAGCAATTATTCCCTTCCTTGCAAGGCCAGAAACCCAGTCCAGAAATAAAAGCTAATGTTCAGTTTCCAACGTGTCTGGCTATTTATTGAAAGGGTTATTGCTATCCTAGAGTGCTCTGTTTGTGACTGCTACCCGTATTCACACTTAAGATTTTTTAATGAGCCTGTCCGTCTATAGAGATTTCTATCAATTATTTGACCCAGGGGATAGCCAATCTGTAATAATCTAATAGGACGACCAAAGAAACGAGTTGGTGGAGACGAGGATAGGAATGCCCGTCTGACCGATCCTAACTCTTACCCCCATTGCATTGTATTTACGGAGTTCTATTTTGACGGCAAGTGCCGATATTGTTAAGAATCGTCATTTTTGGGGCAACGAGGGAAAGCGTCTAGGCGAAATTTATCCCGTTGCTCTGTTTTTGCTGTTGGGGGGACAAATTTGAATACAAGTCCTAATCAAATTTTCATTTACATCAAATATCTCTGGAGGCATCTAGATTATGTCCGTTCGTCTTTACGTCGGTAATTTACCCAAAGAACCTATTGAGCGTCAAGCTTTGCAGGAAGTTTTTGCTGAAGCTAATGCTGTTGTTTCTACCAAGGTCATTAAAGATCGAAAAACAGGCAAATGTCGAGGTTTTGCCTTTGTAACAGTTTCCACTGACGAAGCAGCTGATGAATTTATTGAGAAGTATAACGGTCAGTCTTTTATGGATAGTCCCTTAAAGATTGAAAAGGCTCTCCCCCGTGCTAAGGGCAAGGAAAATGGGGAAGGTGATGGTGAGGATGAAGCCATTGTCAGTGAAACGGAGGCCAACACAACGGCTGTGGCAAGTAAACCTACCAGTGTTAAAAAAGCGAGTAAAAAGCGTAATCGCAATCAATCCAATAGTCTTTCTAGTTCCTCTAGTTCTTCTGAGGGGGTTCAACCCGATCCCCGTTGGGCTGATAAACTAGCACAGCTTAAAGAGATGTTGGCTGCCGCCAATAATTAAAGGTGTTCAGTTTAGAGTGACATAACCTCCTGTGTGATGATGTAAGTAATTTAGGCCAAGAAAATGAATTCTTGGTCTGGGCTCCTTTGTCAATCTACTGGTAAGGCTGTTGCCTAAAATTAGCTTTTACGACTCTGTTTTACCCTGTCCTTAAATAACATTAAATTTTTGAAGAGGATTTAAGAAATGACTGAAAAGATTGATACCGTACTGTTAATGAAGCAGGAAGTGGGGAAAGCGGCTGCCAATCGGGTGCAGTCCAATTCGATTGTGGGTTTGGGAACGGGATCGACGACGGCTTTTGCCCTAGAGTATATTGGCGATCGCCTTAAAAAAGGGGAATTGACCAATGTGGTAGGTGTTCCGACTTCTTTTCAGGCAGAGGTATTGGCCCGTGAGTATGGTATTCCTCTGACCACTTTAGATGCAATTGACCATATTGATATTGCGATCGATGGTGCCGATGAGGTGGATCCCCAAAAGAATCTCATTAAAGGGGGCGGGGCAGCCCATACCCGTGAGAAAATTGTCGATGCTCTAGCCAATTCCTTTATTGTTGTCGTCGATAGTGGCAAATTAGTTGATAAGTTGGGTTCGACTTTTCTGTTACCAGTAGAAGTGATTCCCATGGCCAGAACGCCTGTTATGCGAGCCTTAGAGAAATTAGGCGGTCAACCGACTCTACGGATGGGGGTGAAAAAGGCTGGCCCCGTAGTCACGGATCAGGGCAATTTGGTGATTGATGTCAAATTTGCGGCGATCGACAATCCAGCTGAATTGGAAAAAACCATTAACAATATTCCAGGGGTTTTAGAAAATGGTCTTTTTGTGGGAGTGACAGACGTAGTTTTAGTGGGCGAGATTATTGACGGCAAGCCTAGAGTGAGAGAATTCTAGCCCATCAATTACGCTTAAATTTCCAATACCAATATCATTAAAGGAAGATGGGGATGATCCTCTCTTCTTCCTTGGGGTTGGGCTGTTAATTGGTGATTCAGCTATTTAACACTAGACAACTGATGTCCATTACGGGAAACCGTTGCTTGAATAGATTCCAGTTTGGATACCGATTGACTGTTCTCCGTTAAAACCTCTTGATTAAAACGATAGCCCACATTTCGTACTGTTTGAATTAAGCTTGGTTGACGGGGATCCGTTTCGATCTTCTTTCTTAAGGAAAGGACATGGGTGTCAATGGTACGGGGGTTGTCGATCGCCTCTGGCCAGGCCCGACGCAATAATTCCGAGCGACTTAAGGCAGTTCCTTCTGCTTGGGTTAGAACGTAGAGTAAACTAAATTCCTGGGGAGTCAGATCAATAAAATCTCCCTGATACTGAACTCGTCTTTGCACTAAATCAATTTTCAGATCACCATAATCTAACAAGAGTGGAGCAACGGAAGTCCGAATGCGGCGGATTAAACATTCTACCCTGGCCATGAATTCCTGCATTCCAAAGGGCTTGGTCAAATAATCATCGGCTCCAGCCTTTAAACCCTGCACGATATCCTTCTCTCCATTACGGGCAGAGAGGACGAGGATCATAGACTGTCGCTGCTGAAATAACCAACGGCACAATTCGATGCCATCTCCGTCTGGTAAATCAGAGTCTATGACCGCTAAGGTCGGTTGCCGTTGCATGAACGCCTGTCTAGCCTGCTGCAAATTGGCACATTGTTGGACTAAATAACCTGCCTGCTGCAAATGCCAACTCAACAGCGATCGCAGGTGAGGATTCCCCTCAACAATCGAAAGATAAACTGGATTCACCTTGATTTCATTCCTACATAACTCGCCAGGCTTAAGTTAGCAAACTTAATGTCAAGGGATTGTAACATCTGCTACGATGAGGAGTCAGCAAATCCGTAGAAAAACTAAAGATTTTTAGGCTATTTCCAAGAAATATTGATAGAATCTTTCCACCCTTAACATTGTCAAGTCTTGACGATAAAATAAAAATATAGTCCTCTAATGCCAACTATGTTACAAGACCCCCTGACAATTCGCTACTACCAAAAACTAACTGATGGGATGGTGGATCTCTGGCATCGAGGCCGTCGGATGGAAGAAATTCGTCTTTATACGGAAGGCTACATCGCCTGCATGCGCCAAAGTAACCATATAGAACCCTATCTTATCCATCGTCTCGAAGATGATGCCTATGCCTTTTTAAGAGATCCCTCAAACTTTAGTTTGCCTGTCTTTGAGGTAGAAAGAGATTATGACTACCGTTGACCGATTCTGTTCTCTATGTGCCTAATGCTTTTTCATTCCGAAACAAGGGGGTAGGATATAAAGAGCTATCCTACCTTTTGTTCGCTGAACCCTAGGAAGCGAGGGCAATCTCGACCATCTCTTGCAATTCTCCACTCTGATAGAGTTCAATCAAAATATCCGAACCGCCCAGAAATTCTCCATTGAGATAAACCTGAGGAATGGTTGGCCAATCAGAGTATTCCTTGATTCCTTGACGAATCTCTGGATCATCTAGAACATTGACAGTCTCATAGGGAACCCCCAAGGTATTTAAAATTTGGACAACATTGTTAGAGAAACCGCATTGGGGCATCAGCTTGTTCCCCTTCATAAAAACAAGAACTTTGTTACCGGCAATCAGTTTATCAATACGCTCTTTTACTTCAGTTGTAAGGGTTGGTGACATCATAGGGGGAAAAATTGGCTCCAAGGTGAACAATAGAAAAACGAGACAACAGACAATCAGGAAAGACTATTCTAACCCTAGAGAGCTTGATCGGCTTTAGCCCAAGCTTCTGGCGTAAAGGTTCTGAGAGCTAGGGCGTGGATCGCTTCAGTGGCCATTTCAGTTTTGAGAGCATCGTAAACCATTTGGTGTTGTTTAACTCGGCTTTTGCCCAAAAACTTTGCAGAAACAACAACTGCCTCTAGATGATCGCCACCGCCTGTCAGGTCTCGAACTATGACTTCTGCATCCGGTAGTTTGGATTTAATCGTATCTTTGACTTGAGTAAGCATAACCATAGCGTTAAAAAGGGGATTTTTTGAAAATTATAAAGTAGTGTTTCTCGTCTTGACCGTTATTTCGCCGGTGGTGGGTTGCTGCCCGGATTAGGTGCTGGAGTGCTACCTGGATTGGATGGTGCAAAGGGAGTGGCAACAAAGCCTAATTCTAAAAGCTGTTGATAGGACTTTTTCCCCAGATCAGTGGTGGGGTTTTGGGAACGAATAATTTGAATAAGTAAGGGAACGGCCAATTCAGGTTGATTTTTAGCTCGGTGAACCAGGGCCAGACGGTAGGTGGCTTCGTCTCGCATCTGACCTGTTTTGAGAGCTTCTGAACGTTGTTCTTCAAAAACTTTTTGATCAATCCCCGAAAAACTATTGGCTAGTTGTAAATGAAAATTGGAAAGTTGGTTAAAAATTTTGCGAGCCTGCTGCAATTTATCCATTGCCACATCATATTTTTCCCCATTAACGGCTTGGATAGCTTCATTCATTAACTTTTGACCGCCACTGGGACTCAGCAGACTATCAGATTGATTGAGGGGACGGAGATCATCTAGATCATCTGTGACTTCACCCATGCCAGGAGCATCAGGGGGGGTTTGAGATTTTTGGGAGATTAACCAGTTAATCGTCTGAGGGGCGGAACTTTCTTGGGAGTGAGCCGCCTGGAAACTCGAAAAGGCTAGGCTTAATGGCAAAATTGCCAGGCTCCCCATAGCAAAGGTACGAAGGGACAAATTTAGCATAACGGGATTGATAGGTCTTAACGCCCCTCCGAAGGTAGCAATTCTTGAGGTATCTTAACACTGAGTGTTATTGCCTGGATAACGGTTCTGTGAAATTTTGCTCTAATTAAGGCGAAGCTGTTGCTCACGGCGTAGGCTTTTCTCCAATTCTTTCTTGGCATTCTCGGCTTGTTTTTGCTGATCTTGAAGTTGCTGTTGGAGTCTTTTTTGTTGATTTCGCTGTTCTTCTAGCTGCTTTTGCATGATTTGTTGATTTTGTTTCCCTAACTGTTCCGATAGCAATTGCCGTTCTTGCTGTAGGCGTTGTTCCTGAAACTGCGACTGCTGTTGAAGAGTATTTTGTAATAGCTGTTGTTCAGAGAGTTGTCTTTGAATAACGGGTTGGGCAGGGGCCAGATTAGGGGAGAGTGAGGAAAGGGGCAGGGGATAACGGTTATGAAGGGAAATAGATGGCTGATTGGTTAACAGAGGAATGGTGGAAGGTAACAATTGCATTTGTCTAGGTTCTAATTGAAAATCAACCTTCACTTGGGAACCAAGAATACGTTCTAAATTACCAAGATCATCCATAAGATGGGTTTGCAATGCTTGGGGTAGATTGGATTCCGTCGGCATACTGGGCGATCGCCCTGGGGTTAAACGATAGGGGAGGCTTGGTAGAGCGGTTAGTAAAGGAGCGGATTGAGTTCTGCCCAGGGAAGCGACAAGCAGAGGTACTGTAACGACTGGTGTGAAAGGGGTGGGAGTGGGTGGAGAAATGGCTGAGGTGATAACGGCAGGAGCCAGGACTGTCGGCGTAACGAGGGCAGTCGGCGTAACGGGACGGGGAAATTCGAGAATAGCGGAGGGGGTAATGAGTAGGGGATTCGTTTGGTTGCCAGGAATAATTAAGGCATCTATAACGGTCGGTGCGATCGCGGAAGTTTGGGGAGAAAAACTATATACACCCTGGTAGAGATCTTGATAGGTGGTTTGGGGTAAAAGGGGAATATTAACGGTCGCGTTCGGATCGTAGGGCTGAAACTGTAATTGGGCCAGACTGTCGATAATCGAGCGAAAGGAAAGGACAGAGTTGGCATTGCGAGAAGATAAGTTATTTGTTTTTGAGAGAGCCAAGCCGGAATTATTGTTCTGCTTTTTAACAAAGCTGATTGCTTGTAAATCGATTTCATTTCCCTGGTTATTAGCCATCTTTAAGCTATTTTGAACCGTACCTCCCGTCAGATTGAAGGTTGCAGCCATTACCGAAGAGGAATTGAGGAGTAAAAAAAACAGCGTCCAGCGATAGAGGGTAGGAAAGGAAAACATATTCAAACTGCTAACAAAATCGCTAACAGATATAGTCAATACTTTAGATTTGTCTTCTATTCTAACGTTTAACCTAAAATAACAGTGCTATTGTGCCAGGTTAAGGACTGGTTAGTTGCTGAACGACCAATTGAGCGATCGCCGTTGCTGCGCCTGGTTGGCCTCGAACTTGACTTAAATCGGTTTTAATTCTCGCTAAAATTTCGGGCTGATCTAGCCAACTAATGGCTAATTGAGCGACCTGTTCAGGATCAAGCTGGCCGATTAATTCAGGAATAATGGCTTTTCCGGCCCAGATATTAGGCCAGGCATAAAGACGGTTTTGAGAAATAATTAGGTAATTGATCAAACGGGCTAGGAGTTTGCCCAGGAGCGGTAAACGCGCTAACATCCCAGGCAAGCCGTCCCAACTTTGCATCGCTTCTAATTGTTGAGTCGGCAGTAAAACAATCATCGGAACCGTTAAGGCTCCTAACTCGGCAGTATTGGCTCCGACGGTGGTAAGGGCAAAATGCCATTGACTGAGGCGATGATGGGCGGGAAATTCGGTAATGAGGCCAATACTGAGATTGCCAGAGGTTTCTAGGGTGGGAGTTTGATTGTCTGCTGAAGCGTTCACACACAATTGGGCTGCGACCTTTCCCATTTTTGCCACCATTGCATTCTGATGGGGATCGGCATATTTGGCTAAGGTTTGCAAATCCAGGGTGGGAGCAACGGCAATTTCAAATAACACTTCCGGGCGTTGACGGTGGATGGCTTCAGCGATCGCCAAACAAAAGGGAACTCCCTGGCTAAGTTTACTGGCCTTTGAACCTGGCATGATGCCAATAATCGGTTTTGTCGCCGTTGATGGCAGTGAAGAGAACTGAACATCGGCCATTAAATCTCCCGTGACGATTGCCTTAGAACGATAGCGGGAAGGAATTTTTTGTTTAACGCTTTCCTTCATGACCCCAAAAGCATCGATCCAGCGATACCAACGGGCTTCCCATTCCGCATAAATAACGGTACGGTAGCCAAGTCGTTTACCGAGAGCCAGGGCATAAAATTGATCACCCCCCAAAAATAAAACCACTCCCCGCGATCGCCAATCCCATGCTTCTGCTGTTTTGCCCCAGAGAAAAAAGTTCCAAAAATAATTACTGGCTTGAACCCGATCCACTTCGCCATAGGTGCGAGCCAAATCTGCTTCTTTGCCCATGGCGTGAGGACAGGGAGATAAAACAACCGAAATTCTGACCGTTTCTCGATCTTCTCCCCCTAACTGCCGCAAGGCTTTAACCACTGGACGTACCCAGGTGGTCATTTCCCCAGGGCCATTAGACAAAATTAAAATATCAACAGGTTCCATAATGCTACGAGCCGAAGGGTTTGCCCCACCATTGCCAACATTCCTTATTAAACGGCGATCGCCATTTGAGAATGAGATGTCGTTCCCATTGTTGCAGAATTTTTTTCTGGGGGGGAATATGGGGCCAAAAAGCCGAAACCACCTCAACCGTGAGTTGATAACGACGATGTAACTCAATGTATTGCAGAATATAATCTTTGCAGTCGTGGGTTCCTTGCCAACGTTGATTGGGGGTCAGTTTTGTTTCTCCCACGTACAACAGTAAGGGGATACTGCGATCCAAAATAAAGTAAAGATAACCTTGATTGCTACTATCTAAAGGTTCGGCAAGACTGGCCTGCCGCCAAAAGAGAGAGGAATGGGACGGCAAGACGAAGGGATCAATTTCGCCGGGCTGATGCCAGGTGGTGGTCGCTAATTCAAAAAGCGTGGTTTGTTGAGGCGGAGGAGTTACTTTAACGGTTTGTTGATAGGCAAAAATACTGTCTTTCCAGCGCACCAACTGTTCCCGATTCATGGGTAAGGACTCAGGACGAGCAACCCGATAGGGAGAGGGGGCATCAAAAAGTTTTAATTGTTTGGCCATGCCCTGATTTAGTTGGTAAGGTCGATCAAGCTGGATCTCACGGTCTTAGGCATTCGGCAATCCAGCCAGTAGATAACCTAGGGCTAAAAGCATACCACTGACAAAGTGAAAGTTCACCGCTAGAAATTTGCAGTTATTCACTAAATGGGGCTGATCATGATATTGCTGAACATGACGAACCAATTGCCAAGCTAAGGGTAGGCTAACTAAAACCAGCCCCGTCTGCCAGGGAGCCAAGCCCGCCAAGCTAAATCCGATCGCCAAAAGATAGAAACCAACGGTACTGACGGTTAAAACCTGGGAACCTCTGGCCGTCCCTAAACGCACAATCGGCGATCGCTTACCAGCGGCCAGATCATCGGCAACTTGGTGAAAATGGGAACAAAAGAGAATGACGGAAGTGCTAATGCCCACGAGGGTCGCAACTGTTAAACTTGTCCAGTGAAAAGCCTGGCTTTGGGAATAGTCAACAGAGGCGATCGCCATTGGGCCAAAGGTAATAAAACAAATTATTTCTCCTAAGCCTTGATAGCCCAGCCGGAAGGGTGGCCCTTGATAGCTATAACCCAAGAGACAGGCCAGCAAGATGAGCAGAATTACTGTACTGTCCTGTTGTAGCCAACTAATGGCCACAATTCCCAGCAGTCCTGCCAGCAAAAAAAGATTACTTAAGACAAAAATCAGCGATTTATTGCCGGTTAAATTCACCACCGAATGGGCCTTATTTTGATCAATTCCCGTATCTGCGTCAAAAACATCATTGCTCAGATTTAGCCAGGCGATAATGGCGATCGCGGAAAAAAGAAAAATACTAAAAATCTGGCCCTGAAACTGATGGGATTGATTATAGGCAAAGGCTGTTCCCACCGCGATCGGAATTACAGCAACACTATACATCGGAGGCTTAATCGCTGCCATCCATAACTTTTTTTGACTAGGAGCAGGGGAACTGGTAGAGATCATCTGTCAATTCTGAATCGTAGTTATCATCGGACATTATCTTATCTAGTGGGGGAGTACTCTCATCTGCCAGATAAAATTGTCTAACCAGAATGCCTTTCTTCGATAGGATAGTTAGGAAGTAGCTGTGCTTGACCGTACCTTAATCTGAGGAAAAGTCGCCCGAATAGCGCACCCTTTGGCGTTCTAATGTCTTTCTGCCCAAAGTAGGGACAGTATTAAGACATACCATTAATGTCACCGTTCTGTTAAACATTGATAAATAACTTTAAAAAACTTTACGATGTCTGTTGCCGTTCCAGTCATCCCCCCACTGCCAAATCTCCTTGATGATGAACAGGAACTTTATCAGTTTTTGTTAGCTTGTCAAGAAAAATTACGAGGGAATCAAGGTAAGATTTTTAATTTTTCCCAATCTATTCCCTTTGCAGATCCCCTTAGTGTTTTAGCTGCTATCCAACCCCAGGATTGCATCCATTTTTATGGGGAAAATCGGCACAAAGAAGAAGCAATTTTAGGTTATGGTGTAACAAGCTCATTTGAATTATCAGACGGTTCTCGGTTTCGTCAATCCCAGACATTTTTACAAGCTTGTTTTCAACAGATTGTCACAATCCCAGGTAAAAATGGTTTAACGCTCCCCCCTCAGATTTTTTGCGGCTTTACTTTTTTTGAAACCAGTCATCCTCAATCCCCTTTTCCTACGGCATTTTTATTTTTACCTCAACTGCAATTTTTAAAGAAACGCAACCAATGTTTTTTAAGTTGTAATATTGCCCTCGATAAGACCGTTAATATTAGATTTTTAGTTAAGCAAATTTATCGTCAACTACAGTGGTTAAAAAATCCGACTGAAAGCTTATATTTTAGTGAAATTTCTCCTCTTATTAATCCTCTGCTCAAGCTGATTCCTGTTAATTCAGCCTTGAATATCCAAACCTCCATCCAGACCATTCTAAAGTCAATTCAAAATCATCGTCTTAGTAAAGTTGTCATGGCTCAGGCCATGGATGTTTGGGGGCAGCAAAACTTTCAAGTGGATCAATGCCTACAGCGTTTACGTCATAGTTATCAAGATTGTTATCTCTTTTCGATTGGCAATGGTCGGGGTAGTTGTTTTATCGGGGCCAGCCCTGAACGATTACTCAGTATTCACAAGGATCAACTGGTGACAGATGCTCTGGCGGGTTCGGCTCCCAGGGGATTAACGCCCAAGGAAGATGCTCAATTTGCTCACCAATTACTGCAAAGCAACAAAGAACGCCGTGAACATCAAGCGGTCATTGAATTTATTGTTCAACGTTTAACGGAATTGGGACTTACTCCCCAGCGATCGCCGCTTAAACTGCTCAAATTATCTAACATTCAACATCTCTGGACACCCATCCATGCTCAACTCAAACCCTCTCTTCATCCCCTGGATATTTTAGCCAAATTACATCCTACTCCTGCTGTGGCAGGGGTTCCCACTCAAATTGCCTGTCAGATGATCCAAGCCCATGAAAACTTTGATCGTTCTCTCTATGCGGCTCCCCTGGGTTGGGTTGATGCTCAAGGCAACAGTGAATTTATTGTTGGTATTCGTTCGGCCTTAATTCACCAAAATCAAGCGCGTCTTTTTGCAGGGGCTGGGATTGTGGCTGGTTCAGAAGCTTCTAAGGAATTAGCAGAAATTAATTTGAAACTGCAAACGCTTTTAAAGGCATTAGTTTAGTCAAATAGAGTTAACTCAAGCGTGATACATTGATTGAGTCGGTTCTGTTGGAGATCAGCCAACCGAGGTAAGGGGGAAAGTTTGGTGTGAGTCCAACGCTGTCCCGCAACTGTGATGAAGTGTTTAATATTTCAAAGCCAGGAGGCCCGCCGATAGTTTGATTCCATTTACATCTACGAGGTATAGAGTTATGAACCAGTCTGACAATTTGGGCTTTTTTCGCACAAAAACGGTTTTTAATCAACTAGGGCTATATTTTTCAGTTAGTCTTGGGTTACTGCTGATGGCTTTGCCTGCCTCTGCACACCACATGATGGGGGAAAAAGTCCCTACTGACTTCTTTCAGGGTTTTATGAGTGGCATTGCCCATCCCCTGATCGGCTTTGATCATTTTGCGTTTATTTTTTCGGTGGGATTATTGGCGGCAATACAACAACGGGGGATTTTTATTCCCATTGCCTTTGTTGTAGCCTCAATGTTGGGGGCTGGAGCGCACTTAGCAACCTTTAATTTATCAGGGGTTGAGTTAGGGGTTTCTGCCTCAGTACTGCTTTTCGGTATTTTGTTAACTCTCAAGAACCGTCCTAACACGGCTACGATTGTCGGTTTGTCAGCGATCGCCGGTCTATTTCATGGTTACGCCTATGGTGAGTCTATTTTTGGAGCAGAAACCACGCCTTTATTCGCCTATTTGCTGGGCTTTACGCTGATTCAACTAGCAGTTGCAATGATGGTATTTGGACTGAGCAAAAAATTTCTGTCAGGAGAAGCTCAACTTCCGATTGGGCGATCGGCTGGTTTAGTTCTGTCGGGTATGGGTTTGGCGTTCCTGGCCTCAGCCATTGCTAATGTTATATTTCCATTACCAAAAGGGTAAATTTTAAGCACTATTACGGGCTGTCTTTTGACATTAAGACTGGAATTATGAGACAGTCTGGTGAAAATTAGCTGTTCACCTCAATGGACAGCTTTGTTTAGTATGCTTATCTAGCCTAAAATGTTGAACAAAACAATCAGTCAGAAACAATTATTTTGGACTTTGTTACTATTAACTTTGATTGTCTGTGTTTATTTGAGCGGTTTAGTTCGTGTTACTGCGTTAAGTTAATGAAGATTCAATCCTTTTGCAAATCTCACCACAGTTCCCTGGATGCTTGACTGTCTAACAGAGGCTGCCCCATAACCAGTAGTTTCAAGAATCAAAACCACCATGTTTGAGAATCTTCTTCCGCCCCTGAATGACCATAATTTACCCTATCCCGATACGATTCATCCGATTGTGGTACATTTTGTGATCGCAATGGTTTTATTTGCCGTTTTATGTGATGCGATCGCCTATTTCAGCCGTAATCCGCGTTTATACGAAGTGAGTTGGTGGAATTACTTTTTTGCCACTATTTCTATTTTTATCGCCATTATTTTTGGGCAAGTGGAAGCAGGATTAGCCAGTCCCTATGCTGATGTAGAAAAGACTTTGAATCTTCATTCCCTGATAGGTTGGTCATTGTCAGGAGTGTTAGCCGCCATTACGGGTTGGCGTTATGTGATCCGTATTCGCAATCCTAAAGAGTTACCCGTCTCATTCCTCAGTGTGGGATTTTTGTTAACAGGACTGGTTCTCTTTCAGGTTTATCTAGGCGATTTACTGGTTTGGGTCTATGGTTTGCACACCGTTCCTGTGGTAGAAGCCATTAAAGAAGGGGGGTTAATATGAGTCCTGATTTGCTTGAACAATTAAACGGCCAACTTGGCCCAAATGGCTTGCCTTATGTTGTCCCGATTCATCCCAACTTAGTGCATCTCACGTTAGGTTTGTTTATCGTTGCGATCTCGTTTGACATTGTGGGAGTCTTTTTTCCGTTAGAAAAACCTGTGTTCAAATTTCTGGCCATTCCTGCCACGCGGTCAAACTTCTTTGATGTGGGTTGGTACAATATGCTGGCTTCTGCCGTGATTACTTTTTTTACGGTAGGCTTTGGTTGTTATGAAATTTTATTAGCGTCTCCCGATGGCAATGTGAAAAGTGCCTGGGGTCTAGAGGCAATGGAAACCATGCTCTGGCATGGCGTGGGGGGGGTCGCTCTACTAGCCCTGATTGTAGGAATGACTATCTGGCGGGGATTTCAACGGTTTCTCTGGCGCAAAGATATGGCCCGACAGGTGGATTGGGGTTATCTGGTGGCAGGATTGGGAATTTTTGCCATTATGTTTGTGCATGGGACTTTAGGGGCGCAACTCGCTTCGGAATTTGGGGTTCACATCACCGCCGATCGCCTCTTGAGAATGGGCAAAGATCTTAACGCTTTGAGGCAATAGGAGACTTTATGAAAATTCGGACGATTTTAATTTTAGTGACAGTTGCGATCGCGATCGCCTTGGTGAGTTTGTGGATGGGACAGGTTTCCTATAGTTGGTTTCCCCCCGAAGCATCGGCTGAATCGGTCTTGATCGATAATTTATTTAGCTTTTTAACCACGTTAGGAACCTTTATCTTTCTAGGGGTCATTGGAACCTTGAGTTATTCGGTTTTATTTCAACGTGCTGATAAATACGATGAAAGTGATGGCCCGCCCATTGAGGGCAATGTCAAATTAGAAATTATCTGGACAGCCATTCCATTTGCCTTGGTGATTTGGATTGCAGTTTACAGTTATCAAATTTATGATCAAATGTCGGTCTTGGGGCCGATGGAACACGTCCACATGATGGCCTCTGCCCAAGCCGCACCGCTAGAAAATGAGGAAACGACTGAAAACATCGAAGTTTTTTCCCGTCAGTGGTCTTGGGAATTTCGTTACGGTGATGTGACGAGTACGGAATTACATTTACCCACCAATCAACGGATCAAACTAGCTTTACATTCAGAAGATGTGTTACACGGCTTTTATATCCCTGCTTTTCGTCTTAAACAAGACATTGTTCCTGGTCAAGTGATTGATTTTGAATTCACTCCCATTCGAGAAGGAAAATATCGTCTTAGGGATTCCCAATATAGTGGGACTTATTTTGCCGCCATGCAAACCGATGTGGTCGTTGAATCTCCTGAAGCCTATCAAAAATGGTTAAAAGATTCACAAAGCCAAAAGCCGACAATAGCCTACAATCGCGCCTTTAGTGAATATTCCCAACGAAAAGGCGATCGCTGGAAAATCGTTGAGCCAGCCGCTCCCCCAGTGGTCAATTATTCAAATTCTGAGATGAAATAACCCATGACTAATATTTCTGTTGACGCGCTAGATTTTGTCAAACCCCCTGATTCTAATCAACCCCAAAATTGGCGGCGTTTCTTTAGTTTCAGCACCGACCATAAAGTGATTGGCATTCAATATATTGTTACCTCCTTCTTTTTCTTTCTAGTGGGCGGTGTTTTAGCCATGATCATTAGGGGCGAATTATTAACCCCCGAAGCCGATCTGGTTGATCGCGCTGTTTATAATGCCATGTTCACCATGCACGGCACAATTATGCTGTTTTTATGGACATTTCCCGTTCTTTTAGGACTATCCAATTACCTTGTGCCATTGATGATCGGTGCAAAGGATATGGCCTTTCCGCGTTTGAATGCCGTTGCTTTTTGGATGGTTCCCCTGTTTGGCATTATCCTGATGGCTAGTTTTTTCATTCCAGGCGGGCCGTCTCAATCGGGTTGGTGGGCTTATCCTCCTGTAAGTTTGCAAAATCCGACTAAAAATCTGATTAATGGTCAATTTCTCTGGCTTTTAGCCGTAGCGATTTCGGGAGTGGCTTCTATTATGGGAGCGGTGAATTTTGTGACTACTATTGCTCGAATGCGTGCGCCAGGGATGACTTGGTTTAAAATGCCTGTGTTTGTCTGGACAGTATTAGCGGCTCAGATCATTCAGCTTTTTGGTTTACCTGCACTGACCGCAGGAGCGGTAATGTTGCTATCGGATCTGACCTTTGGGACAAGCTTTTTTGATCCCGTTAAAGGCGGTGATCCCGTTCTCTTCCAACATTTTTTCTGGTTCTATTCCCACCCTGCGGTTTATGTGATTATCCTGCCCGTTTTTGGTGTTTTTTCAGAACTTTTCCCCGTTTATGCCCGTAAACCCCTCTTTGGTTATAAAGTGGTCGCCGTCTCTTCTCTAATCATCACAGGATTGAGCGGAATCGTTTGGGTACATCATATGTTCGCCAGTGGTACACCGAGTTGGATGCGGATGCTCTTTATGGCGACGACGATGCTGATCTCCGTACCGACAGGAATTAAGGTTTTTGCTTGGGTCGCAACGGTTTGGGGCGGCAAAATACGCTTAACGACTGCCATGCTGTTTGCCCTGGGCGGTTTAACGATGTTCGTTTTTGCAGGAATTACGGGGATTATGCTTGCCTCTGTTCCTGTGGATATTCACGTTAACAATACCTATTTTGTGGTCGGGCATTTTCACTATGTAATCTATGGTGCGGCGGTGATGGGGCTTTATGCTGGACTTTATCACTGGTTCCCCAAAATGACGGGACGGATGTATTCGGAAGGCTTGGGAAAACTCCATTTTGCCCTGACTTTTTTGGGAACTAATCTCTGCTTTTTTCCCATGCACCCCTTGGGTTTACAGGGAATGCCCCGCCGTGTCGCTTCTTATGATCCTGAGTTTGCTTTTTGGAATGTGCTGGCCAGTTTAGGGGGATTTCTGTTGGGAGTATCAACGATTCCTTTTATTCTGAATATGGTGAGTTCCTGGGTGCAGGGCGAAAAAGCTCCGAAAAATCCTTGGCGCGCGATCGGCTTGGAATGGCTGGTTTCTTCGCCTCCTTCCCAGGAGAATTTTGAAGAATTGCCAATTGTAATTTCTGAACCCTACGGCTACGGTAAAGATGAACCCTTAGTTGCTAATCCTGATAAGTTGGAGGTCGTCCATGCAGCCCCTTAATACTTCTATTGATACGCTTGATACTTCTTTGATCGTTACTGAAAAATCCGATCACCACGAAGAACACGACCATCGAATGTTTGGGTTTGTGATATTTTTACTGTCTGAAAGTGTTATTTTCTTTAGCTTTTTTGCGGGCTATATTGTTTACAAAACGACGGCTCTCGATTGGTTGCCCACAGGAGTAACAGGGTTAGAAATTAAAGAGCCTGCCATTAATACGGTCGTCTTAGTTTCCAGTAGTTTTGTCATTTATATTGCCGAAAAATTTCTCCATAAAAATAATCTTTGGGGCTTTCGTGCCTTCTGGTCATTAACGATCGCGATGGGGAGTTATTTTCTCTACGGTCAAGCGGTGGAATGGAGTGGATTGTCCTTTGGATTTGGGGATGGTCTGTTTGGCGGAACCTTTTATTTATTAACAGGTTTTCACGGTCTGCACGTTTTAACGGGCGTATTATTGCAATTAATTATGTTAGGGCGATCGTTTCTTCCTAATAATTATGCCAAAGGCGAATTTGGGGTTCAATCAACCTCTTTATTTTGGCATTTTGTTGATGTAATTTGGATTATTTTGTTCATTTTAATTTATGTTTGGCAGTAAGGAGAAACCATGATTATTGATGACCAGCATTACGATGTAATTATTATCGGTACGGGGGCAGGGGGAGGCACTCTAGCCTATAAACTGGCCGCAACGGGAAAAAAAATTCTCATTCTCGAACGGGGTGGTTTTATGCCCCTAGAAGAACAAAATCGCAGTAATATCGATATTTTTAAGCGAGAACGTTACCATGCGCCCGAACAATGGTATGACAATGCAGGAGAGCCGTTTTATCCCCAAATGAATTACGCGATCGGGGGTAATACGAAAATCTATGGCGCGGCTCTGCTCAGATTCAGAGAAAAAGATTTTGAAGCGGTGAACCATAAAACGGGCATTTCTCCTGAATGGTGTTTAAAATATGCAGATTTTGAACCCTATTACACCGAAGCTGAAGCTCTCTACAAAGTGCATGGAGAAGCTAAGGGAGATCCCACCGAACCCGCCCATAGTTCCGATTATCCCTATCCTGCCATCAATCAGGAAACCCCTGTTCAAGAAATTTATGACGCGATCGCGAACCAAGGTTTACATCCTTCTCCCATTCCGCTAGGTTTGACCCGTCAAGACGATGATCCGACCAATGATTCGGAAGTCAGTGGAATTAATCTTGTTTTGAAATACGAGAATGTAACTTTAAAAACCCAGGCAAAAGTGATCGGTTTACATACCAATCCATCGGGAAAAGCGGTTAAAGGTGTAGAAGCAGAAATTGACGGACAATCCTATCTATTTTTAGGGAATATTATTGTCTTAGCCTGTGGAGCAATTAATTCAGCCGCTTTACTCCTCAAATCTGCTAACGATACCCATCCAACGGGATTAGCCAACAGTTCCGACCAAGTGGGACGGAATTTGATGAAAAGTTTGATGTCCTCGATCGTTCAATTGAGTACCAAACCTAATTCAGGTTCCTTTCAAAAAACCATTTGTGTCAATGATTTCTATTGGGGTGACGAGGATTTTCCCTATCCAATGGGCCATATCTACAATTCAGGTGGTCTGCTCACCGATGTTATTTTTGCGGAATCTCCCCCTGGTTTTTCTATTGTTGCCAAGTTAATGCCTGGATTTGGGCTGAAGCAGTTAGCAACCCATTCCATCGGCTGGTGGGCGCAAACCGAAGATTTACCCGATCGCAATAATCGAGTGCAGGTCGAAAAGAACAAAATTCAGATTAATTATACTCCCAACAATACCGAAGCCCACGATCGCCTAATTTATCGTTGGTTAAATGTGTTAAAAAGTATCGAAAAAAATCTAGATGATTTCCATCGGGGCATTATGCACCCACGCGGAGAAGTTCCTCTGTCGGTAATGGCAAATCAATGCGGAACCTGTCGTTTTGGTGATGATCCCCAAACATCGGTTTTAGACCGAGATTGTCGCGCCCATGATCTGGATAATCTCTATGTGGTGGATGCTAGTTTTTTCCCTTCCAATGCGGCGGTGAGTCCAGCTTTAACGATTATTGCTAATGCTCTGCGGGTCGGTGATCGCTTAATTGAGAGGTTGGGGTAGGCTCAGTTCGGCATAAAGAGATTTTGAGCTAGAGTAAATTCTAGGTTTATTGATAAATTATCGAGTTTACAAACTCTTGTTATAATATTTCAAAACTTCTCGAAAATTTTCGGAAAGTTCCGCCCACGTTCGTTAACATTCGGGTTTCTGTATTGGATTCTTGCTTATGAAATCAACCAAACTTATGAAATTGGGCAGAGATAAAAATATTTTATCTAAGTCTCTTCTACTGTCTTGTTCTGTCGTTGTGGCAGTCGCGATCAATTATATAGGTACAGTGACTATCGCTAGAGCAGAAAGTAATGAGAAAGATAGTTTTACCGTCGCTCAATTCGCTCCTCGCGGTCGTCAATTCGAGTGCGATGGTATTAACGGAACAATCACACCCAATATATCCGGTGCTTTTTTTGATAGCCAGTCATCCTCTTGTTACATACCCGCGAAAGGAAGACAATGTGTTGCTGTATTTGATCCTTGGTACGGAGGGAAGTGGGGCAATTGTAAAAGGGTTGAAATACTTACCGATCCGAATACAGGGAAAAAGTATTACAAACTAAACTCGGCGTTTACAAAATTCATTTTCTCCAACTAAGTTGTAATCATCAATCCTACTTGGTCGAGAGCATGAACGAAATTTTTAGACAAGTGCGATCGCGTTTTGGTGTGAGTGTTTAGGCGATCGTGTTTTTGGGTGAGTGGTTGGGCGATCGTGTTTTGGAAGATGTGCTTAGTTGGGCGATCACGTTTTGGTGAGAGTGATTGGGCGATCGCGTTTTGGTGAGAGTGATTGGGCGATCGCGTTTTGGTGAGAGTGATTGGGCGATCGCATTTTGGGAGTGAGTTGTTAGGCGATCATGTTTTAGTTTGAGTGATTAGGCGATCATTGGTTGATGAGGAGATCGCTATTTACAAACAAGGATCACCATCAGGAGGATGCCAACCACCTTTAAGCCATAACTCTCTGGCTCGGAC
>Ga0208854_1000012_pt1 | contig 37251 bp, 25 predicted proteins | sample LakMenEpi30Nov11_FD_150748 | JGI IMG/M metagenome (GOLD analysis project Ga0208854, IMG submission 150748) | Freshwater microbial communities from Lake Mendota, WI - 30NOV2011 deep hole epilimnion (SPAdes) | ecosystem: Environmental > Aquatic > Freshwater > Lake > Epilimnion/Euphotic zone ...
TAACCCATATTTTACGGGGGAATAAATTCCCCTGAGTCGTTTTTCCTCTCAGGTCTGAAGACGCTGAGTTTCCAAACTCCCACCTTTTTCTTATGAGAACCGTGACCAATCTCACGGTGAAAGCGTTCAAAGATGGAATGAGTATCTAAAATTTCTAACTGCTGCTCTGGAGTCAATTTTGATGGCCAGTTTAGGTCACTCAATAGACTCTTAACAAAATGCAGATCTCTAAGCGGCGATGCCGAAGGCACACTTCGTGACCGCTAAAAATGAGCCAATTAAATAGAGAGAACCGCAGAGAATAGGACAATGGGTTGGAGACTCAGAAAGAATCGCTTGATCTAAGGCAATGGATAGCTCTGGAAAGGTTCTAATTTCAGTTAAATTAGGGCAAATTTGTTGAGCAAGACCAGCCAAATGATCGGGAGCCGCCGTAATATGATCCGGTACAGGAACAAGATAGAGAGAATCCTGTGGTTGCAGTAAAATTTGCAAGATCTCAGCATGATTTTTATTGTTGAGCATTCCCATAATCCAAAGGATGGGTTTCTCTAGCTGATCGGCATATTGTCTTAGTGCCTTTGCTCCCGCCGGATTGTGGGCCCCGTCAATTAGAAGGGGTTGATTTCGCCATTGCTGCCACTGTAGTCGCCCTGGCCAGCTTGCTAGACCCATGCCCTTCTCTATGGCTGATCGGCTAATTTGCCAACCCTGTTCCTGTAAAGATTGTAGAGCGGCGATCGCCACAGCCGAATTGAGTAACTGAAAATCCCCTAATAAGGGCAAAGGATAACTAATCCCTTGATACTTGGCCCAAATTGTACCATCCTGTTCAATCTTCTGGGCTGGTTTCACCCAAAGGGCGGGACAATTTAATGCGGTGATTCGATTTTGAAAAACGGCGATCGCTTCTGGGGGAATATCCCCTAAAATGGCTGGACGTTGAAACTTTAAGATACCGGCTTTTTCTTGGCCAATCTCGGCTAAAGTAGATCCTAATACACTCATGTGATCATAACTAATGGAAGTAATAATACTAACTAGGGGAGAATTGCCCACATTGGTTGCATCCAATCGTCCTCCTAAACCCACTTCTATGACGGCGATATCAACTTTTTCCATCACAAAATAACACCAGGCGGCGGCGGTAAGGGCCTCAAATTGGGTAGGAATATCTCCTTTTTGTCCGGCAATTTCGTCGGTGTAGATTTGGATTTTGTTGAGTAAACTGACTAACTGTTTGGGGTTAATGGGTTGTTCATTAATACAAATACGTTCTGTCCAATGGACTAAATGGGGAGAAGTATAGCGTCCGACTCTATAGCCAGCCGTTGTTAATACAGAGGAAAGATAGGCACAAACGGAACCTTTGCCATTGGTGCCAGCAACATGAATGAAGGGAATTTGCTGTTGGGGATTCCCTAAATAGGTCAGTAAATTTTCTACCCGGTCTAGTCCTAAACGCACACCAAAATGTTGATAGGCATCCAGCAAGGTATCCAGTTTTTGGAAATCATCCATATTGCTTCTGCTGATTAGTTCTTCAAGATCGATTATGCCTTAGCATGGAAATATCCAAGACAGTTTTGCTTAGGATAACAATCATCAAGCCTTACTTCTCTTTAACGGTAAACTGAGTGTCACTCCCCCTTCTAGACCTAAACAATCTTTTTCCTTTCAAGCTGGATGATTTCCAATTGGCCGCGATCGCCGCTCTAGAGGCGGATAAATCGGTGGTGGTTTGTGCGCCGACCGGGTCTGGGAAAACGGTAATTGGGGAATATGCCATGTATCGGGCCCTGGCGAGGGGTAAACGTATCTTTTATACTACGCCCCTCAAAGCCCTATCCAATCAGAAAGTGCGAGACTTCCAAGAAAAACTCCGTCAGCAGAGTTTAAGGGATTGGGAGACAACGGTGGGACTGATTACAGGGGATCTGGTTATTAATGCTAATGCGCCGATTGTGGTCATGACCACAGAAATTTTCCGGAATATGCTCTACGAAACCCCCATTGGCGAAGTGGGAACCTCCCTAGAAGAAGTGGAAACAGTGGTTTTTGATGAGTGTCATTACATCAGTGATCGCGATCGGGGAACAGTTTGGGAAGAATCCATTATTTATTGTCCAGCCTCTATTCAACTTGTGGCCCTATCAGCCACCATCGGCAACCCTGAACAGTTAACGGACTGGATTAATCAGGTTAGAAAAGGCAAATCTCTCAAACAAATTCGTCGGCAAGAGGGGGATGAAAGTCAGAATCATTGCGAATTAATTAACTCTGATTTTCGTCCTGTGCCTCTGCATTTTCATTTCAGTGCTAAAAATGGCTTATTTCCCCTACTCAATACTCAGAAGACGGGGGTTAATCCTCAATTACTGCCCAAAAAACAGGCTCACAATCCTAAAAAAAATCGACTCCGGCGTGAAGATTGCCCTTCTGTTCTGACCGTTGTAGAGCAGTTACGAGAACGAGATTTTTTACCCGCTATTTATGTGATCTTTAGTCGTCGGGGCTGTGAACAGGCCGTTCAGGAATTGCGTCATTTAACCTTAGTTTCCACGACTGAATCCCAGGTTATTCAATTAACTCTACTGAGCTTTTTCCTAGGGCATAATCGCAGTTTACGAGAAAGTTTTAAAACGGATTTTGGTCATAGTTTTCCTGAATTAACCACCCAAATTTTAACCTTTTTAGAAAGTCCTCACACTGAAGCAGAACCACTACTGGAAAATCTCACCACTCAACCAGAACAGACGTTGCGGCTCTGGCAATGGTTGGCTCAATCTTCTCCTATGACCCGTTTTGAACAAATTGAACCCTTGATTCGCGGTATTGCAGTACATCATGCCGGAGTCTTGCCCAGTTGGAAGGAGTTGGTAGAACAATTATTTGAACAGGGTTTAATTAAAGTGGTCTTTGCGACGGCCACTCTTTCGGCTGGGATCAATATGCCCGCCCGTACTACCGTAATTTCGGCTCTCTCTAAACGGACAGACGAAGGCCATGCTATGCTCTCTCCCTCGGAATTTTTGCAGATGGCGGGTCGTGCAGGTCGTCGGGGGATGGATGAAGCGGGCCAGGTGGTGACGGTACAAACCCCCTTTGAAGGGCCCAAGGAGGCCTCTTTTCTGGCTATGGCTGAGGCGGAACCGCTACGAAGTTGGTTTACTCCTTCCTATGGTATGGTCTTGAATTTGTTGCAAAAGCATAGTTTGGAGCAAGCGAAAGATCTGCTCGAAAGAAGTTTTGCCGAATATTTAATGCAACTGGCCTTGGAACCGACCCAGGAGGCGATCGCCCAACTACTCAGTCAAATTGCCCAACTAGATTTTAAATTAGCAGGCGTTAAAGAAACCGATATTCGCAGTTATGAAAAATTCCGGGCCCGCTTACGGGAAGAAGAACGGTTACTCAAAACCTTAGAACAACAGGCAGAGAAAGCCAAAAGACAGGATATTGTCCCCTATCTATCCCAAATCGAACCGGGTGAAGTTCTCCATCTTAAGGGAAAATTCATTAAAGTTTCTCCCCCCGTTTTAGCTATTTTTATTGCTACCCTACCTGGCTTTAGTAAGGTTCCAGAATTGCTGTGTTTAGGGGCCGACAATCGTTGGTATCTCACGGCTGCCAGTGATGTGTTTGCGATTAATGGGGCTAAATTAGTGGGCTTTCCCCTTACCAGTCTTCCCTTGCCTCCCTTGGACTCCCTATTACTAGGTAAACCCCAAAAAGGAACACCCGAAACCGCGATCGCGGCCCAACAGATTGCCCCAATTGCCCTATCCCTAACCGTGCCGACGGAAATTTTAGAGCAGCAACAACGGGTTAATCATGTGCGGCAAATTTTAGAGACCCATCCTCTGCAACACCATAAACAACCCAGTCGGGCGATCGAGCAGTACCATCAACGTCTTTCCCTGCGCGAAGAGTTAGAAAAACGTCAACATGATCTAGTGCGTTTACAATCTCGTCAATCCTACTACTGGCAAGAATTCCTAGATTTGATCGCTATTTTGCAGGAATTAGAGGCCTTAGACGAATTTTTCCCCACTCTCCTGGGAGAAGCGGCGGCTACCTTGCGCGGTGAAAATGAACTTTGGCTAGGACTAGTCTTAATGTCAGGAAAATTTACCAATCTGGCTCCTCAACAGTTGGCGGCGGCGATGAGTGGTTTAATTACGGAAACCCTGCGACCGGATACCTGGTCTCGTTATACGCCTCCACCTGACGTACTGGCGGCGTTGCGTCCTTCCCAAGATCTGCATCTGCTCTATTTTCTGCTGCGTTTTCCGGCGATCGTCAATCTTACCCTCTGGGAGTTAGGGATTTTAGCCTATTACCTGGGACGAACTAATCTTTGGGAAGTACGACGCAAATTAATTCAATCCCAAAAACGCTACGCCATTACCATTTCTCTCTGGTTAGAGGTGGAACTACTCGGTTTGGTAGAGCAATGGGCCCTAGGGCTTACCTGGGATGAATTATGTCGTCAAACCAGTCTAGACGAAGGGGATCTGGTTCGCTTATTGCGCCGCACCATTGATCTGCTCTGGCAAGTTCCCCAGGTTCCCCACATTTCTGAAACCCTTAAACGCAATGCCAAACAAGCAGTGGCCATGATGAAACGCTTTCCGATTTAGGGCAGTTTGGAGGTCATTACTCACCTGTCACCGATAATTCCTTGACCCAAATACGGGGACACACCCCCCTAGGCGTTACTTCTGGTTCGCTTTCTACAAAAATAATCGAGTTGAGTAATTCTAGAAAGTCGCCGGCTACAGTGGCAGCATCAATACTAATTCGTTGATCTTTATTGACTAACCAACCATCAAACGGTAACGAAAAAGAACCTTGTAGTGCATTCACCCCCGCATGAAGGGCCTGTAATTTATCAATTAAAATGACATTTTCCGCCTCTTCTAGTTTATAACTATGCTCTGAGGCTTGCCCAGGGAAAACATGATAAAAATGGGGACTCACCGTCACTTTTGCCCCAATATTAGCATGGCCAGTTGGTTGAGTTCCAAACCGTTTTGCCGTGCCAGCACTGTGTAATAAGCCAGTTAACACACCTTCTTTAATAATTTCTACTCGACGGGTGGGAGTTCCTTCACCATCAAAGGTTTCTGCGGCAATATTATCGGGATGTAAGGCATCATCGCAGACAGAAAGTAAGGGAGAAGCCACTTGAGTTCCTAGGGTTTCTGGACTAGACAAACTTTGTTTATCTAAAATGTTTTGGGCATTATAAAAATTAGCGAAAGCCCCTAATAAACTTAAAAAAGCAGTCGCGGAAAAAACAACTTGATATTTACCTGTGGCGATCGCCTGATAGTCCAAATAACTGAGGGTTTTATCGATGACAGTTTGTAAACAACCGGCAATATCAAGACTAGCTAAACTGCGACTAATTTTCATTTCCCCAGCACTACGGGGCTTTTTCCCTTCCTGTTCCGTGCGGCTATAAAGATAAATTGAGGCATAGGAACGAGCTTCATAGCGTTTCGCGCCCTCACTATTGAGATAAAAACGCTCAGTGGTTTCTTCAGAAAGACCGTTATAGGGAACCCCCGTAATGGCAGGATGGGCTGCTAAGAGTTGTTTTTCGGCCGCGATCAACTTTTCCATGAGCACATTAATGGGAGCCGCTTCCGCCGTTTGATTCCCAAAATCGGCAACAGGATTGGTGGCTTCAGGACTAAACTCTGGTACATTTTCGGTAATGCCAAAATAACTGGCTTCTAAAGCCGTTTGTAGGGCCAATTGAATACCATTGGCATCTAAATCAGTAGTACTTGTCACCCCAATCATGGCCTTCTCATTCCAAACTCGTACGATCACGCTAGAACGATTAGAGGCTTGGACTTGCTTCGGTTCACCAAAGGAGACTTCCACCCCCGCTTCCTCCACCGAAGAACCATAGATATCGTATTGCTTAATTCCCAAATTTTGGGCACTATTTTGAGCGTAATGGGCCAAGTCTTGAATATTTAACATAATGATTAAGAAAAGAGTTTAGGCGTTAGGAATAGTGAGCAGCGATCAACCAGAAGCAAGAATGCAAAAATAAAAACAAATTTTCAAGTTAAGTGAGCCAGCCAGGCAATTAGATCGTTCATATCTTGAAAATCGAGTAGTGCTTCACCTAAGTCTTCTAAAGATTGAAAGGATAAATTACCGATTTGGGTTTGCAATTCGGGGGAAATCTCTCCAATTTTTCGAGTTAGTAGCCGACAGATCAGAGCAACTTCTTGATTTTTTCCCTGTTCAAGTCCCTGTTCAAGTCCCTGTTCAAGTCCCTGCTTTCTTCCTTGAGCAACCTCTTGGGCGACTTGTTCTTTATAAAAAGTTGCTAATTTCATAATTAACTCCTGATCTGCTTTATCAAGTTTTTCTCTTTTTTGTTGCTTAAATTGTAGCATCGATAATAATCCATAAACTAGCTCCAAGGCGTTTGTTCTTAGTGGATGTTCTAATGGTAAGCTCTTTAACTCAGCGATCGCGTTTTCTTGAACAGAACCACGACCCAAAAGCCTTAACCACAGGGTTTCTAAGGTGACAGGCAATTGATGGATAACAATAATTCCTGTCTGGAGAGCATCGGGCAAAAAATAGATTCCCTGACTTCCAAAAGATTGCTTCGGCTCGGCTTTAAAAGCGGCCAAAATTTTCACAGATACGGTTGGTGACAGAATCCATAAACAGGGCAAGCTCCCGACAGAAACCTTGAGATTTTCTCGATGGCGATCGCGTTCCTTGGCCAGTTGAACATCCAATAATTTATTGAGACAACCTTTAATTTGCATCTCAACCACAGGATTACGAAAAGCTTCAAACAAACAGCTTTGCTGGGCCAGCCTTCCCAGTAGTCCTAGGGTTTCTGGTGTTGTTGGTACTGGATAGTGGGGCTGAAAAAAGACATCGATTTCTCGCCGTTCACTACTCACCGTTTCCGCAGCCTTGACCTCACCATATTGACCGAGCAATTGTGGTAAATATTCCTTAACAAATTGATCATGGGGAAACTGGGTCATAGGAGTGGCTATAACTATCGTCCCCCTACCGTGATCGCGTCAACTTTAATATGGGGTTGGCCAACCGTAACGTAAATACTACCGCTTACCGAACCGCAAAAACCCGCCGCTAATCCCAAATCCTGGGAAGACATGGAAATTTTCTGCATAATATCGGTAGCTGTACCAATGAGTGTGGCCCCTTTTAACGGTTTAGTCACTTGCCCATTTTCAATGAGATAGGCTTCAGAGACAGAAAAATTAAATTCTCCCGTTGGCCCCACACTACCACCTCCCATTTGTTTACAGTAAATCCCTTTATCTACCGAGTTAAAAAGATCTTCGATACGATAATTCCCAGGAGCAATGTAGGTATTTCGCATTCGAGAAGCCGCAGCATAGGCATAACTTTGACGGCGACCACTACCTGTTCGAGGATGGCCCGTGCGAACAAAACCTGTGCGATCGCTGATGAAATTTTTCAAAATACCCTTTTCAATCAATAAAGTGCGTTGGGCTGGCATCCCTTCATCGTCCATATCAATGGTTCCAAAGGCTTTATCGGTCAACCCTTCATCCCAAGCCGTCAGATTTTCATGGGCAATTTTTTCGCCTTTCTTATCTATAAAAGGCGTTGTTTTATGCTCAATTTGGGTTGTTTCCAGTAAATGACCACAGGCTTCATGGAAAATCACCCCCCCAAACTCATTGGCCATAATGATGGGATAACTTCCCGATTCCACATAGTCGGCATAGAGCATTTTGCCCGCCGATTCAGCCACTTCTGCCGCCGCTGTTTGATAATCCCAATGACGAAGATAGCTAGGGTCACTTGTATTGCCCGATCGCTTGCCAATGGAGGAACGATTGGCCCCATCGGCACAGAGTAGGGAGTAACCAACGGATTGGGTGAGGCGAATATCCCTGGCAAACGTACCATCACTAGCGGCCACTAACACCTCTTGCCAATCTCGAAAATAAACAGCCCGTCGGGACTGAACATGAGTCGCTTTTTGATTTAAGACTTGATTGGCTTGCAGCAGAATTTCACTCATTTCCTGCATTGAACTACAGTGACCTAACCAATCGTCTTTAGCCTTGACCGCCGCATAGTCCCGTAGCAGTTCTAGATTAATGTCTGGAATGTGGGACTGAGGGGAGGGTAAATTTAAGCCTAAAATGGACAATCCTTTTTCCAGAGCCGTCTTTAATCCTTGAAAGGACAAGTCGTTGGTACTAACATAACAATCTGCTTGACCCCGATAAACCCTGACACCACAACCACTCGACAAACGAGGTGTCAGACTAGTAATCACATCCTCTTCAGCCAAACAGTTAACATAATTTACCTTTTCGAGAAAAAATTCCACAAAGTCGGCTCCTGCGGCTCTTCCTAAGCCTAAAAGTGTCGCGAGGGCCGGTTGCCAAGTTTCATCTAAGCGATCGCGCTTTAGTCGATAGTCAAGGCTGGGGATTTCCTGGGAGAGGAGCAAAGTCGAAGACATAGGAAAAGGAAAGGGGAACAACAGGGTTAGGTTTCAATCTAACACAGCCATTTCTTCTCTGGCCTCCATGCGATCCATTAACGTATTAGGGTTAGGGTACTGCTATTCCTGACCATCATTCAAATTTGAAGAAATTCCCTGATCCCCTGGGGAGAATTTTACCGTTACGATAGATACTTATTGTGACCAGTCAGGCATACTGGCTAATGCAAGGATCTAGGATCTGGGGTTGTTTTGCTATGGCTTATTCCTCTCCCAAGAAAAATACCCGTGCTGTTGCTCTCCGCAATTATTTTTCTCCCTTTGGCAACAAATTGGTTACGGGCGGTCATGTTGCCCCAGATCAACTCCAGCAAGCCCTGGTACAGATGAAGAAGACGGGGCGATCGCTACCGGAAGAAATCCAATCCGTTACGGGTCATGCCCTTTCGCCAGAACTACTACGTCAATACAAAAAGCATTATCTCTTTGAATTAAAAGTTCTCTATGGAGTAGATAGCCTAGATCCAGAGATCCGTCCGGTGGCTAGTCGAGAAATGGCGGACTTAATCATGGATTTAATTCCCCTAGATACCTGTCGCCGCTACAAAATTCTGCCCCTCGCCAAGCAGGCCGGTACTCCCCCCAGTGTTTTAGTCGCGATGGTTGATCCAGATGATCTCGCTGCTCAGGATGAGTTACAACGAATTTTACGCTTCAAGGGCTTAGAGTTACGGCGTTTAGTTATCACCAAGGAAGACTATGAACAACTGCTAGAACAGTATCATAGTATGCAGGGAGAGATTGAACAAGCCAAGGAAAAAAGACAAAAGGATCGGGAACTGGAGAAGTTATCCGATCTGACGGATATTGTCGGTTCTTTTAATGGCGCACTTCAGGATAACTCTGACGAAACGGAAGATGCCCTAGACTCTAATGAAGCTAATCAAGCCCCAGTAATTAACCTGGTTAACAAAGTTCTGGCGAAAGCTTTACAAGAGGGAACATCGGATATTCATGTCGAACCCCAGGAAACAGCCCTGCGCATTCGTTTTCGTAAAGATGGAGTTCTTCATCAAGCCTTTGACCCCTTACCACGCAAAATTACGCCGGCGGTGGTGGCTCGTTTCAAAATCATGGCTGATATGGATATTGCCGAGCGTCGCCTACCTCAAGATGGCAAGATTCGTCGGGTTTATCAAGGGCGCAACGTGGATTTTCGAGTCAATACCATCCCTAGCCGTTATGGAGAAAAGGTTTGTTTGCGGATCTTGGATAATTCCTCAACACAGTTGGGTTTGGACTTTTTAATTTCCAGTGCTGATACCCTGCAAGTGGTGCGAGAGTTGGCGGCCAGACCCTATGGTTTATTTTTGGTGACAGGGCCAACGGGTTCGGGGAAATCCACCAGCTTGTATTCTGTATTAGCAGAACGAAACAGTCCTGGGGTTAATATCAATACGGCAGAAGATCCGATTGAATACGCTTTGCCAGGAATCACCCAAGTGCAAGTTATTCGGGAAAAAGGCATGGATTTTTCGTCCATTTTGCGGGCCTTTATGCGTCAAGATCCCGATGTGATTCTAGTGGGAGAAACACGAGATAAGGAAACTGCTAAAACAGCAATTGAAGCGGCTCTAACCGGACATCTTGTTCTGACAACTCTGCATACTAATGACGCAGCCGGGGCGATCGCCCGTCTAGATGAAATGGGAGTTGAACCCTTTATGGTATCAGGCGCGCTCTTAGGAGTCTTAGCCCAGCGTTTAATGCGAAGAGTCTGCACCCAATGTCGGATTGCCTACCATCCTAGCCGCGAAGAATTAGCCCATTTTGGCCTCAGTGCGGCGGATGAAGAACAAGTTACCTTCTACAAAGCCAATACGTTAACACCAGAGGAAAATCATCAGGCCCGTGCTGACGGTAGTCTTTGTACCAAATGTAATGGTAGTGGCTATAAAGGACGAGTCGGCGTTTATGAGGTCATGCGTAATTCAGAACGCCTCGCTGCTTTAATTAATGAAGGGGCAACCACTGATCGCATCAAGGACTGTGCGGTGGAAGAGGGGATGGTGACGCTACTGGCCTATAGTCTCAACCTGGTGCGAGAAGGCCACACGACTCTAGACGAAGTAGAACGAGTAACCTTTACTGATACAGGCTTAGAATCGGAGTTACGAGCTAAACGCAAAAGTGCCCTAACTTGTCGGACTTGTGATGCTGAGTTACAACAGGAATGGCTGGACTGTCCCTATTGTATGACCCCGCGTTTTTCCTAATTTTAATTTGACCTAAATTTTATCTAACAATTTACCTATTATACCTAGGAGATTTTCAACATGGCAGTGGAATACATTATCGAAGACCTGATGGAACAGTTAGTGGAAATGGGGGGGTCGGATATGCACATTCAGGCCGGTGCTCCCGTTTATTTTCGCATTAGTGGCAAGTTAAACCCGATTAACGAAGAATTTCTAACTCCCCAGGACAGCCAAAAACTGATCTTTAGTATGCTCAATAATTCCCAACGGAAAGAATTAGAACAAAACTGGGAGTTAGACTGTTCCTATGGCGTAAAGGGATTAGCACGTTTTCGGGTTAATGTCTATAAAGAGCGAGGTTGCTATGCCGCCTGTCTGCGGGCTTTATCTTCTAAAATTCCTAATTTTGAGCAATTGGGCTTGCCAACGATTGTGCGTGAAATGGCGGAACGCCCCAGGGGCTTAATTTTGGTGACAGGGCAAACAGGATCGGGTAAAACGACTACCTTAGCTGCCATTTTGGATTTGATTAATCGTACTCGCGCTGAACATATTTTAACGGTTGAAGACCCAATTGAGTACGTTTTTCCTAATATTAAAAGTCTTTTTCACCAACGTCAAAAGGGGGAAGATACCAAAAGTTTTGCCAATGCCTTAAAGGCAGCCCTACGGGAAGATCCGGATATTGTTCTAGTGGGGGAAATGCGGGATTTGGAAACGATCGCCTTGGCGATTAGTGCGGCGGAAACGGGACACTTGGTCTTTGGCACGCTGCACACGAACTCGGCGGCTGGCACTGTGGATCGGATGTTAGATGTTTTTCCGGCCAACCAACAGGCTCAAATTCGGGCCATGTTATCCAATTCTCTATTGGCAGTTTTTAGTCAAAACCTGGTGAAGAAAAAAGCCCCTAAACCAGGAGAATTTGGTCGGGCCATGGTTCAGGAAATTATGATCATCACTCCGGCGATCGCCAACTTAATTCGAGAAGGAAAAGCTCCGCAAATTTACTCTTCCATTCAAACTGGTGCAAAGTTAGGAATGCAAACCATGGAACAGGCCTTAGCAAGCCTAGTGGTTTCTGGAACCATTTCCCTGGAAGAAGGACTTTCCAAAAGTGCCAGACCCGATGAATTACAACGATTAGTGGGGGGGGCTGCTCCGGCTGCTGCTTCTGTCAAAACCAAAGCTCGTTAAAAATACCGCCTTACCATATTTATTGATTAAAAGGAAAAAATCATGGCTACCTTTGTTGCCCAGGTTAAGGATAGAAAAGGCAAGGTTCTACAAAAAAAGATTGATGCCATGTCTGCGGAACAGGCTCGTACCATGCTGAAGCAGCAATATGCCTCGATTGGAACGATTAAAGAGGCCAGTGCGGGCATTAATCTGGAATTCCTAGAAAACCTGATGAATAAGGTGACAGTTAAGGATAAGGCTGTTTTTTCCCGACAATTTTCCGTCATGATCAATGCGGGGGTGGCGATCGTCCGTTGCTTAAGTGTATTAGGAGAACAATGCCCCAATCCTAAATTAAAAAGAGCTTTGGTGGGGATTAGTGGAGAAGTACAACAAGGGAATAATCTCTCCGAATCCATGGCCAAATACCCCGAATGTTTTGATGACCTCTACGTCAGCATGGTGGAAGCTGGAGAAACTGGTGGGGTTTTAGATGAAGTGCTGAACCGCCTATCTCAACTGTTAGAAGATATGGCTCGACTGCAAAACCAAATTAAGTCCGCCATGGCCTATCCCGTCGCGGTTGGTTTTTTAGCCGTAGTTGCCTTTTTAGGGATGACCATTTTTCTGATTCCGGTCTTTGCCAAAATTTTTAAGGATTTAGGCACAGAATTACCGGCCCTAACCCAATTTATGCTCAATTTGAGTGATTTTTTACGCAGTCCTTTCGTGGTGCTGCCCATTATTGGGGTTGGTGTGGGCTCTTTTGCTTTCAAGAAATACTACGCAACCTATGTCGGTCGTCGTCAAGTCGATAAGTTTATGTTAAAAATGCCTATGTTTGGCCCTTTAAATGAAAAGACGGCTGTGGCTCGTTTTTGTCGAGTTTTTGGGACTTTGACTCGTTCTGGGGTTCCGATTATTCAATCCTTAACCATTGTTTGTAACACGATTCCCAATAAAATCATTTCTGATGCGATCGCCGGAGCCGTTGACGAAATTCAACAGGGAGGCATGATGAGTTTAGCCTTGCAACGTTCTAAGGTATTTCCCTCTTTAGCCATCCAGATGATTAGTATTGGCGAAGAAACGGGAGAATTAGACTCAATGATGATGAAAGTGGCCGACTTTTACGAAGATGAGGTAGAACAAGCCGTTAAAGCCTTAACTAGCGTGATTGAGCCGATGATGATGGTTTTCATTGCGGGTATGGTCGGAACTATCTTGTTATCCATGTATCTGCCCATGTTCAAAATCTTTGAAAAGATGGGTTAATTTTAATTCTCAAAACTCAAAACCCAAGAAGAGATTCTCTGGAAAAAACAGAGAGTCTTTTTTTTAGGTTTTTAATTTTTAGCCCTGCCAGCAATTACCTCAACGCAGAGGCCACCAAGAAACCTTTTCTCGCGTCGCACTATAGACTTCTTTCAGACCTTCCGGCGCAATCACACGAATAATATCATCGCCATCCTCTTTTTGAGAGGTCACTAAGCCGATCTGCTGCATTCCTTTCATCACCTGCTCGACGGTGCGTTGATTAAGTTGACAAGCACGGGCAATCACATCAATAGGAAGATCAAGAACATAATGACCCTGACTATCGGGTTGCTGACTTAATTCCCGTTCCTGATAAATTAAAGCTCGTAGAAGGGCAGCCACTGCTTGCGGGGGATAACTACTGCAATTGAGTAAATGATATTCAAATTTTTGTCTTAGTTCAAACAACATTCGATAATGCTCTCGGAAGATTTCACTCTGGTCATAGAGTTGAATCAAATTTTCCCTCGGAATTTTTAAAACATGGGTAGTTTTGTAGGCTTCCACTAAGCAAGGAAAGGCTTGATGAGCTAGACCATAGCTAAAATCTAGACTTCGCATCCCAAAACAGCCACCGGCATAGGTAATAGCAATAATCCGATCTAGAGGAGTACTACGAGTAATAACCAACCCCTCTCCGAGGATGACATAGAGAACATCCAAAAAATGATCGGGCAGAAAAGCCGTATAGATAGGACGATTGGAAAAAAGTTTTTCGAGCTTCAGAGTTTCGACCGGAAGATAATTGGCCAGCCAATCCCGCTCCAAATCTCGGAAAAGATAGTTTTCTTGAATTAACTTGTCCAGCAAGTCAGGGGGCTGTGTTTCGCGGCTCTTGGTCATATCCTCGTGAATTCGCCTGTTCTTGACAAGCTGAATGCTTTGGCTTTGCTAGGTTTTTCTGATTCTGATCATGACACAAAAGCCATGCCGTATTCAAATAAATCCAGTCTAAATCCCTGGGCGAACGCATCTAAATTCTAGACCCTTTATTTGACAAGCCCTTTAGCGTTTCATAAAAAATCAATCATGATTACTGAAACCTTTACCTAGCCTATCGTTCAAAAATAAGATGCGTTTGCTCTGCTAATCCACTGCAAAATACTGTCCATGTGTACCAAAGGGTATGTGATGAGGAATTTCGGCTCTACCTATTTCGGAAAAAGAACAACTATCGAGAATTAGTAAAAATGAGTTTCCCTTTTTTACGTCTAGGACAATTGAAAAAATAACTCCTTCATCTTCTCCTTGAGCTTTAGGCGTAGCGACAAAAACAGGTTCACTAGGATAACAGTTTTCCTCAAACCAAATTTTTGTAGTTTGACGGAGGATATCTATTTTTATTAGTTGATTGAAAAAATCGTAAGGGCGATCTTGACGACGGCTAATAGCATAAACAAAGCGATAGTTTGGGGACTGGTAATATAGAGGATTAATTCGAGGAAATTCAATAATTTGATCCGAAATTACCTCACACTCTAATCTACTTTTATTTAGAGAAATTGAATAACGTCTCAATTCAGAATTAGAGAGTTTAAATCGTCCCGATCCTTTGAGAAAATCTAGATAATATTCATCAAGAATAGAGCGATTATAGGCCACAATATCAAGAATTATTTCATCTTTATTTTCAAAAGCATTTATTTGATTTAAAGCAAAAAAAGCATCAGTTTCATAACTTCTTACAAATTCTCCATCTTCTCTTCGTAAGACAAGAAACTTAGCTCCTCGTTCTGGCTGCCAAGATAAACTGTCAATAAAAGGCTTTCCTCTTAGTTGTTCTGAAATTAGTTCTAGAGGATTTGTAAGAAGTGGAGATTCAGGCAGTATTATATAATTTTCCGTCAAAGCAAAACTATGAATATAAGCTGGTTCATTCACTGGGATTGAAGCAATTAAGCTTCTTTTCATTTGTCCAAAAGGAATACGGTAAAAATTGTAAGTGCTGATTCGAGAAAAATGCGTAGTGAAGTTAACTAATTCTTGTCGCGCGAAGTCATTATAAGGATGCCCAGTAGTCATAGAGCAAGGTAGATTATCTTTATAGTCAAATTTTCCTAAAGTTTTCAATGTGTTTGGATCAAATTCAACTGGATAAGGAGTTGCCGTAATTGCAAAAAAACGATCCGCTATCTGGGTTATATTAATATTAGCATTATCACTCAAGTCTGAACTCAACATAGAACTAATATTTTGCCAAAAGGGGCGGCTAGGAGTAGTAGCAAATTCAGCCACACAAATTTTGCCCGTTTTCAATGTCTTACAGTAAGTTTCACTCTGTAAAAATCGGTTTATGTAGGATACCTGCCCTTCGTTAAAAGTAAATTTATGTAACATAGCTAACCCGTCAAACCAATGTCTATATTTTTCCTTCCCAACTTCAAATTTAGCAGGGCCGTTACGAAACAAGCTACCTCTCAAGCAAAGAGGAATTTGGCCCTGAGTTGGAAGCCGTTCTAAGCTAATTTCTTGTTCTAGAGTTGAGAAACCAAGTTGATAATTATTGGACATTTTTATTTGTAAATATTTTTTTGTTTAATTAGTTATTTAGTTTTTTTGATGTAACTGACCATCTTCCATTTGAAGAATACGATCTGCTATATCTAAAATACGGTTGTCGTGAGTGACCAACAGTATTGTACATCCTTTTTCCTTGGCCAATACCTGCATTAAGTCAACAATTTCACGACCAGTTTTGCTATCTAAAGAGGCGGTTGGTTCGTCAGCTAAAACTAATTTAGGGCGACTTACTAAAGCCCTAGCGATCGCTACCCTTTGTTTTTGTCCTCCAGAGAGATTATGGGGATAGTAGTTCATACGATATTCTAAGCCAACAGCTTTTAAAATAGCTTCTGCTTCTAATTTAGCTTGCTTATCAGTAATAGAATCTTGAAGCTCAATTGACATTTGTACGTTCTGGCAAGCTGTCATAAATTCTAGCAGATTATGGGACTGAAAAATATAGCCAACTTGTCTCCTAACTTCTACCATTCGCTTTTCATTAGCTCGATAAAGTTCTTGACCTAATGTTTGGAGACTTCCTTCTTGGACAGAGCGTAATCCACCAATTAACGAGAGTAAAGTAGTTTTTCCTGAACCTGATTCTCCCGTTAAGATAATAATTTCTCCCCTATTAATCTCTAAGTTGATATTAAATAAAACCTGCTTATAAAGGGAACCTTTACCAAAATAATGATTCAAATGTTGAATAAGAACAACCTGTTGCATAGAGAGTAATATCTTAATGTCTTTAACTAAAAAATATCAGCAGGGTCTGCCTCTTGTAGTTTTCGCATGGCAATAGCTCCAGAGATAAAACAAATTAAAAAAGTTAAAATTAGAACTAAAAAAGCTCTAAATGGCTCCATCATAACAGGTAGTTTCGTTGCTTCTCTGGCCGTTTTATACATTCCTAGTGTTATAAAAAAGCCTGGTATATAGCCCAAAATAGCTAAAATAACTGCTTCCTGAAAAATAACAGAGAGAAGATAACGATGTTTGTATCCCATTGCTTTTAAAGTCGCATATTCAGCTAAATGCTCAGAAACATTACTATAAAGAATTTGATAAACAATAATAATGCCGACAATGCTACCTAAAACAACACCAAAAGCAAAAACAAAGCCAATGGGTGTCGTTGAATCCCAATAGTTTTTTTCAAAATCCATAAATTCTTGCTTAGATAAAATCTTAATATCCTGGGGAAATTTTTTTCGCATTGCCTTAATTAACTTGTTGACATCATAGCCAGGTTTAATTTGGACAACACCCATATTAATAAAACCTTTTTGTCTTTGCAAAAAAATTCTGAGAAAATTTAAATCGCTGGTAATTAAATTTCCATCAGCACCAAAGGACGTTCCTAGAGTAAATAGTCCTACCACAGTAATTTTTCTATTGCCAGGGCCGCGATCGCCAATTTCCGTAACCACACTTCCTTTTTGATTAAATTCCTGAGCGACTGGCCCAAACTCAGTCCTAGAAGCATCATCAAACAAAACTACGTCAGGCTCTTTTAATTTATTCAAATTCTTGTTAACGCCTAATAGATTAAAAACATTGCGATTCAAATCAAACCCAATCACGTAAATATTTCGCCAATAGTTTCTCGTTTGCGGATTTTTCCATTGAGCGAATCCTAAATAAATTGGGATAACATCTTCAACTTCTTTAAAAGCCAGAGCTTGATATAAACGACGCTCCGAAAAATTTTCCATCGCAATTAAAGCAGTAGAGCGAGGGCTAATGAAAAAAATCTCTCCTTCCAATTTATTATGAAGAGCTACCGCACTATCAAATAAAGCTGCCCTTAAGCCAAGTTGCATAAAAATCAAAACGACAGCAAAACTAATGCCACCAATAGCAACAAGGAAGCGCAGTTTTTCATGTTTAAGCTGTAACCAGGCAGTAGATATTTTTAGAATCATTATTTATTCGAGAGAGTCTTTTTAGTTTTGTGAGAGTTTTGGGAAGAAGTATCAATAACAACTTGAACCTGTAAATTACTTAAGTGAGAAACCTTTCGATTATCGGTTGAATCAAGGCGAATTTTAACCTCGACAACTCTAGAATCCACATCGGCAACAGGATCAGTACCTAAGATATCTTTTTTGCCAATAGACAAACCAATTTCATCCACTGTTCCTTGTAATTTTCCCTGAAAACCTTGACTAGTAATAGTTGCTCGCTGACCGACGCGAACCTGGCTAATGTCAGTTTCATAGACTTCGGCTTTTACATACATCTGTGTTGTTTGACCAAATTGAACAATCCCCTTATTGTTTACTAGTTCGCCTGGCCAAGTATAAATTTGAAGAATCTGGCCTGCTTTAGGTACTCTTACATAAGCTAAATCTAACTCGGCTTTAGCTTGGTCAACTGATGCTTGGGCTGTTTTGATATTGACTTGGGCAACTAATATATCAATAGGACGAACTTCCGCAATCTTGTTAAGAGTCGCTTTTGCTTCTGTTTGTTGCTCAGAAAGAGTGTTGATGGTGCGTTGACGATTAGCCTCAGCCTCATTGATCTGTTCTTGACCACTGGCGATAATTTTGGTCAGATTTACTTCTACTTCAGTTAATCGCTTACTAGCTGTTTCTTGCTCCAAACACTTACGATCGCGATCAGAAGCATTAACCGCACCATCTTGATAGAGGCTTTGATAGCGATCGCACTCAGTTTTCGCATTATCCCATTCAGCCTTTAAACGTTCAATGGTTGCCTGTTGTGCTTCCTTTTCGCCTTTCAACTCTGCCTGTAACTGTTCAATGGCTGCCCGTTGGGTTGCAACTTGTCCAGATAGTTCAGCTTTAAGATTGTTAATCTGTGCCTTTTGAGCATTAATCTCTCCTTGTTTTGCTCCCGCCTTAACCAAGGCAAGTTGGGTTTGAGCCACTAGGACTTGAGTTTGGGCTTTTTTAAGGGCAGCTTCAAGGCGAGGACGGCTATCAAGAATAGCAATGACCTGGCCTGCTCTCACCTGATCGCCCCGCTTAACAAGCAGTCGATCAACCCGCGCCCCTTCAGCAAAAGCAGGAGCAGAAATAACAATAACTTCGCCTTGGGGTTCTAAAATGCCTAAAGCAGCAATAGCTTCGGGAACCTCCAAATCATCAGTCTGGATAACTGAAGTTTTGGAAATACTTTTAGACTGTGAGAAAAACTGATCAAAAGGAAGAAACTTATAAATGATCGTAAAACTGGCAGTCACAGTGATAGTAAGAACTATCCATAATAGACAACGTCCACCCGACTTATCTGAGGGAATGAATTTCATTCACGTAAAGATGTTAACTTAACCTCAAATTTAAGGTTGGTACAAGAATGGCTCGATCTCTTCCCGACTAGAGTAGTATTTCATCTTAGTCAAGTGGAACAAACACCGCCAATATCCATGAACAACCGCATAAGGTTGATCGTCCTTAGTTGCTTCATAAATTTGCGGTAAGTAGCGGTGAGAAAGATAAGGATAGCGATGGTGTACTTGCTGATAGTTAATATTACTCCACCACCAATTCATTAGAGGATTGGTCAGCACAACCCAGCTATCAACTTGGTATTTTTCAGCTTCAGGTTCTTGTAACTCTTCATCGGGGTTAACGATTAGCTTATAGTTTTTACGGGTAGCTGGTGAAATCGCGGGGACAAAAGCATAGTGATCGCATAAAGCTCGGAAAGCATAAACAGGCGACACTAATACGACGGTAGGAACGACAGTATACCATAGAGAAATCCCCATCAGAGGAACGAGATAAAAGTAGAAAATTAAGCCAAAGCTGACAAAACCTACATCTTTTAATCCCCTTACCCCTTTTTTCCAATTGCCTGAAAAGAAGCCAGCCAGATTGATTGCCACAATTTTATAATGTTGATAAAGAGCAATTAGACCTCCCATCCCAAAAGCTATCCAAAAGGGATGATTATGTAGAGGTTCTTCTGGGTCAAGTCCAGGTTGATGAGTATAGCGGTGATGAGTCAAATGAAACTGTCGGTTAGCGTAAAAGGGAAGCATAACTACTAGAGAGGACAATAAACCTCCTAATAGCTCGTTCCAAAACCGATTATTCACTAATATCCCATGAATTCCTTCATGGGCAACTACTCCCATTCCCGTCAGCAGCATACAGTTAAAAACTGCCAAAAGGATAATCACTGACCATTTGAGAACAAGATACAGAGGATCCTGAGAATCCAAAAAGTAAATATCTAATTGGCTGGCAGTAATCTGAGCAAGACAAAAAGAGCCAATTAACAAACTAACAAACAGGGTAGCTTTGAACAGATTTTCCAATTGAGGGACTACCTGTTCAGCTGGTTTAGGAATAGTAAATTCTGACATTAATTAATCCTCAGTTAATAATTAAGAAACTCATTACTTTAAAAGCTCTAGGGGGAAATACTGTTTTCTTCAAACAGCCGTCAGGAGCATATAAGCATAAGAGAAGCGAGCACTTTCTGGAATAAAACAAAAAACCTTATCGCCCCGTTGTAGTTTGTCTGATGACAGCAATTCTTCCAACATAACAAAAATAGAAGCTGCACCTGTGTTGCCTTTATCTGTTAAATTGGTAAACCATTTCTCCTGGGGAATAGGAAAGTTGATTTTCTCCAGTTCTTCATAAAGGGGTTGATAGAAAAATTGCGAAGAGTAGTGAGGCAAAAACCAAGTAATATCTTCTGGCTTGAAGTTATATTTGTCCCGTACCTTGACCCACCCTTTTTGAATGGCATAGGGAACAATGTTTTTGCCAAGCAGCTTGACATCCTGTTTCAAATCAAGATAGCCTTTCTTATAAACTTCTTCTGGATTTTCGGCATCACGCCAACCTTGCAAAGAGCCGTCTGGTCGCTTGATTGCTCCACCGTACATACAAGTTTCCAATTCATTAGCATAGGAGATATGATCAACCCATTCAATTCTCAGGGAAATTCCATCAGAACGAGGTTGATTACTAATCAAGACCGCTGCGGCTGCGTCAGAGAGCATCCACCGTAAGAAATCTTTTTCAAAAGCAATAGTAGGATTGGTTTCCAGTTCCTCCAGTTTAGCGTCAATTTCTGGTTGAAAATAAGTTGCTTTAAGCGCATTGGAAACCAATTCTGAGCCAGTAGTGACAGCTTGTTTAGTTAATCCAGACAGTACGCTCATGTAACCGTACTTAAAAGCGGTAACTCCTGAACAGCAAACTCCAGCAAGACTGACAACCTCACAGGAGGAGTTTCCTAGCTCACCATGCACCATTAATGCGTGATTGGGAACAAGCTGATCGGGTCCCGATGTGCCACAGACCAAAGTCTCAATTTCATCAAGTAGTAAACCAGTTTTCTGGCAAAGAACACGAATGGCTTCTGCTGTTAACTGAGCATTTGTATGGGTTTGTTTCCCTGTTTTGGAATCGATAGCATAATAGCGAGTTTGGATGCCATTACTCTTGAGAATGCGGTTTTTAGAACGAGAAGGTTTACCTTGAATCAAACCAAGAACATTTTCAATCTCATCATTGGTAACAGGTTCATTCGGCAAAAAAACTCCTAAACCTGTTATATAAGCTGTCGGCATCGTTGTTTCTCTCCTATATGAAGATTATGGACTAATTAGATTACGGGTTGATTTTAGCATTTGAATATGGTTATCGAGCTTCTGACGTAGCAAAGGTGCAAATAAAAAGTTAACAATCGCTGACATCAAAAGAACAACTGGAATAGCCAAGACAAGCTGAAGTGCAAAAAGGAAAATAATTGGCAATCTCGTCCAACTTCCCTGAGAACCAAAGGCCCGTGCCAGTTTTGCCCAGGGACGATAGAGAGTCTGACCAATTAGTTCTGGAAGTACATAATTTTTATTTACTTCGACTGGATTAAGATCTTGAAATAAAGATTCATCTGATGAATCATTCAATGTATTGAGCTTATCTACAATACGTTGACCAAACCGTGAAAGTGAATTAATATCTTCATCCAGAAAACCTCCTGGCGGTAATACTCCCAATAAGGAATCCTTTTTGCCTGTTAATAAAAGTCTAGGAGTTGTAATAAAAGTAATTAACGGTGAACCCTGATGAGTGACTACTACATTATCAATCTGGATACCTCCTGCTTGAGCAATCAGCTTTTTCATTGTTTCTGAGGCAGAATGCCACATATTACGACATCCAATCAGAGTGATAACTTTAGTTTGCTTTAACACCTTAGCATATTCAGATTGCAGAAAACCTTGAATCGGTAACGATGGTGCCAAGAACCAAACCTGATAGGCTAAAATCACTAGGTCAAATTTGTCATCGGGGCTAAATTGGGGTTTCTCAATTTCAGGAGGCTCCTGATTAATGCACTCAGGGAAAACATCAAAAAAGCGATATAAATTCCAAGGGAAAGGATAAACCACTTTTGGCTTGATACATTCCCAAGTTAACTCGACTTCAGGAGACTGCTCAAGAAATCTAACAAAAGATTGGGATGAGCGGGCTACATCCCCAGAATGTGAGTAATAAACAACAAGAATACGCTTTATCAATTTTTTTTGCCTTTAGCGATCACCCTGAACAGCAATCTATTATACCTTATTATGCAGATAAGTCAAGCAAGAGACAGGGCAAACGCATCTTATTTTTGAACGATAGGCTAGGTAAAGCTTTCAGTGATCATGATTGATTTTTTATGAAACGCTAAAGGGCTTGTCAAATAAAGGGTCTAGGATTTAGGTGCGTTCGCCCTTTTCCAAATCCTAAATGCATTGCAATTCGTGCCAAAATAAAATAAACTGCAAAAACACTGAGATTTAATTCTGATTGAAGGTTAATTGTCACAATGATTAGGGCTGAAAAAGGTTGGGCGTTATGGGCGATCGCGGTTCTCTTGCTCGGAGGACTGTCGGCTTGTGGGGGCAACCAGGAAACGGCACAGACTGGGGGTAAGGAGTCAGAAAACCAGAAGCTTACCCTGGTGTCCTATGCAGTAACTCGCAATGCCTACGAAAAAATTATTCCCAAATTCGTGAAACAGTGGCAGGAAAAGACCGGCAAAACCGTCACCTTTGATCAGAGCTACGGAGGATCGGGATCTCAAACCCGTGCCGTTGTGGATGGTCTGGAAGCTGATGTCGTCGCTCTAGCACTCAGTTCTGATGTCCAGAAAATTGAAAAAGCTGGCTTAATTGAGCCAAAATGGGAAGCCGAAGCTCCTAATAACAGTATTGTCACCAAATCCGTCGTGGCCTTTGTCACCCGTAAACCAGACCTTAAGCTTGCCCAATGGTCAGAACTGGCCGAAAAAAATCTGAAGGTGATTACTGCCAACCCCAAAACCTCTGGAGGTGCACGATGGAATTTTCTAGGACTATGGGGATCCGTGACTCAATCTGGGGGAACCCCTGCCCAGGCTCAAGCTTTTGTGGAAAAAATTTATCAAAATGTCCCCGTTCTGCCAAAAGATGCTAGGGAAGCCAGTGATGTTTTCTATAAACAGGGTCAGGGAGATGTCTTGCTGAACTATGAAAATGAAGTCATCCTAGCCAAACAAAAAGGCGAAAACCAACCCTATTCTGTCCCCACCGATTACAACATTTCCATTGATGCTCCAGTGGCTGTAGTTGATAGTAATGTCGATAAACATGGCACTCGTGAAGTGGCAGAGGCCTTTGTAAAATTTCTCTTTACACCCGAAGCCCAAAAAGATTTTGCTGAATCGGGTTTCCGTCCCGTTGATCAGACTGTAGCGAAAGAATATGCGAGTCAATACCCGACGGTTAAACATCTCTTTACTGTCCAAGATCTAGGGGGCTGGGAAAAGGTGCAAACCGAGTTCTTTGACGATGGAGCTATTTTTGACAAAATCACTGCTAAAAAATAGTCAATCTTAGTAGTAAACCTTTTTAGTAAATCTTAAAAATGAACACCCTTAATCCCAATGTCATGGAAAGCGATCGCCTTATTTCAAGCATTCAAAACCGCATCCGTATTCAAATTCCTAGCCAATATCAACAGGAACCGATCATTTCCCAACTAGCATCTAATTATCACCTAGAAATCAGTATTTTAGCGGCCATACTGGGTGCGAATGGGGAAGGCAATGGTTGGTTTGATCTGTTACTTACTGGCAGCATCACTGATATCAACAATGGCTTAGATTATCTCACTCAATTAGGAGTAGAAATACTAGATAGGTCTGATCAAGAAACGGATCACTGGTGATAATCCCTTGCTTAGTCTCGATCCCCCCCAACCCCCCTTAAAAAGGGGGGAGAAGATGAAAAGCTTGCTGTGTATGGCTTTGAGTTGATTTGATCAGGAGATTTGCGTAACGAACAGCGTTGAAAGGGGGAAGACAAATTAAAGGTTTTAAGTCCCCCTTTTTAAGGGGGATTTAGGGGGATCAAACCTCAAAGCGTGTCTTTTTTCAAGATGTGTGTGCACTGTAGCCTTATCAAGGGTGATAGGGAGAGTCTAATGCAAAATCTATCTTCAATTTCGTTATAACCAGCTATTTATGGTCAATTTAGCCGATAAAGTGCCAGCCAAACCAACCAATCTTTTTGTCCAGCTTTGGTCAAGAGTTTCCATTCCCTGGATGATTACTGTTGTTTATCTATTACTTATTTTATTGTTACCCATTACCGCCCTAGTTACTAAATCTTTAACCTTGGGATGGGAAGAGTTTTGGCAAGTAGCTACAGGCTCAGTTGCTCTATCGGCCTACAATGTCACCTTTGTAACGGCTCTAGCGGCTGGTTCAATTAATGGGGTGATGGGAACCATTGTCGCCTGGGTGTTGGTGCGTTATCAATTTCCTGGAAAAAAAATTATAGATGCCGCTGTTGATTTACCCTTTGCCTTACCAACTTCCGTAGCTGGTTTAGTGCTGGCCACTGTCTATAGTGAAAAAGGTTGGATTGGTCAATTATTTGTTCCCTTTGGTATTAAGATTGCCTTCACTCGTTGGGGAGTATTTGTTGCCATGTTATTCATTTCCTTACCCTTTGTGGTTAGAACCTTACAACCTGTTTTACAAGAACTTGAAGATGAGGCAGAAGAAGCGGCTTGGTCTTTAGGGGCGACCGAATTTCAAACTTTTTGGCGAGTGATTTTTCCTCCCTTAATACCGCCTATTTTAACGGGGATTGCCCTGGGATTTGCCAGAGCAGTGGGAGAATATGGTTCTGTCGTTTTAGTGGCTTCTAATATTCCCTATCAAGATTTAATTGCACCAGTTTTAGTCTTTCAACGCTTAGAAGAATATGACTATACCGGCGCGACGGTAATTGGGGCCGTTTTATTGATGGTTTCTTTGGTTCTTTTATTAGTTATTAACTTACTACAACAGTGGGGTCGTCGTTATGCAATTGACTAAACCAAAAATTGGACTAATCGCGATCGCCTTAGGCTATCTAGCCTTAATTTTAGTTGTTCCGACCATCTCAGTATTTTATGAAGCCTTTCATCTAGGAATGAAACCTTTTTTAACTTCGCTACAAGACCCCAATTTTATTGAAGCGGTTAAATTAACGGTCATTATTGCCCTGATTACCGTCCCCCTCAATACGATTTTTGGACTGTGCGCCGCCTGGGTTTTAGCTCGCAATCAGTTTCCAGGTAGAGCCTTATTTTTGAGTGTAGTTGACCTTCCCTTTGCCATTTCTCCCGTCGTTGCGGGTTTAATGATTGTGCTTCTTTATGGACAAAAAGGCTGGATTGGTCAATATTTCCAGGCAGCCGATATTAAAATTATTTTTGCCTTGCCTGGCATGGTCATTGCTACCATTTTTGTTACGCTTCCCTTTGTGGCACGAGAAGTAATTCCTGTTTTAGAAGAAATGGGTTCTGAACAAGAAGAAGCTGCCCGTACCTTGGGGGCTAAAGATTGGCAAATTTTCTGGCGTATTACCCTACCGAATATTCGTTGGGGTTTACTTTATGGCGTGCTATTGACGAATGCCAGAGCAATGGGAGAATTTGGGGCCGTATCAGTGGTGTCCGGCAATATCTTGGGGCAAACCAGTACACTACCTCTGTTCGTGGAGCAGGAATACAAAAACTATCAAACGGAAGCAGCTTTCAGTGCGGCAGTGATCCTGGCATTATTAGCGGCTGTTACTCTGGTGGTGAAAGAAATTCTGGAACGTCGAACTGGGAGGAAAGGGCATTAACGATTGGGCCAATATTCACTTTTAGGAGATCGCAAAGTTGCGGTAGGCGATCGCAATTGTCCCCTTCTGGATTTAAACTGAGAAAGATGCCGTCAGAGACGAGATTAAGATTGAGAGATTGGTTGCCCAATTCTATTCATTATCAACTATCAACTATTAATTATTAATTTATGAGTATTGTCATCAATAACGTCGCCAAACAGTTTGGTAGCTATCAAGCCCTATCTGATATTAATTTAGAAGTTAATGATGGTAAATTAGTTGCCTTGCTTGGCCCATCCGGTTCAGGAAAATCAACTTTACTCAGAGCGATCGCTGGACTAGAACCACCCGATCAAGGTACTATCATTATCAATGGCCGGGATGCCACCCATGTTGACATTCGCAAACGGAATATTGGTTTCGTCTTTCAACACTATGCCCTCTTCAAACATTTAACCATTCGTCAAAATATCGCCTTTGGTCTGGATATCCGCAAACATCCCAAAAAAGAAGTCAAAAAACGGGTTCAGGAATTACTGGAATTGATTCAGCTAGAAGGATTAGGCGATCGCTATCCCTCCCAACTATCCGGTGGTCAACGACAACGGGTCGCCTTAGCCAGAGCCTTAGCCGTTCAACCCCAGGTTCTCTTATTAGATGAACCCTTCGGAGCTTTAGATGCCAAGGTTAGAAAAGAATTAAGAGCCTGGTTACGACGCTTGCATGATGAAGTTCATTTAACCAGTATTTTTGTTACCCACGATCAGGAAGAAGCGATGGAAGTGGCCGATGAAATTGTGGTCATGAATCACGGCAAAATTGAGCAAATTGGTTCTCCTGCTGATATTTATGATCATCCTGCCACACCTTTTGTGATGAGCTTTATTGGCGAAGTCAATGTCTTACCCAGTACGACAAGCTTGCTTCAGAATCATTTCAGCGACAATGATGGTCAGACCTTAGTTCATGCCTCCTATTCTGCCTTTGTCCGACCTCATGATCTCGAAGTTAAAACGGAAGCAGATGAAATTAATACCCAGGCGATCGTCAAACGCATTACCCATCTAGGTTGGGAAATCCAAGTAGAGTTAATTCTGTCGGAGCAGGAGGAGATCATTGCCCATCTCAGCCGCGAACAATTTGCAACCTTAAACCTCAGTGTGGGGCAAAAAGTATTTATTAAACCCCGTCAAACCAAGATTTTTTCTGATAGTAATGGTTTTTTGAATTATGCGATTTAAGCGTTGGTGTTGCATAAAAGTTTAACTTAAGTACTTGAGTACGATTTTTGCTTACGGATTTATCTCTTAACCCCTTATTTATTGTTTCTAAAAAAGAGGACTGTTTTATAAGTTGTTTTGGGGATAGTTTAACAATTGCCACAAAAACAGTCTGAATAAACTATAGTATGAACTTGAGGAATCTGAACTATTTTAATTCAGAAAATAATCCCAGCATTTTAGACTTTCGGTAGTTTTCGCAACGAAACCTTAATCGGATCTTAAGTAGAATCATTCAGGTTTAAAATCCGGAGTGGAGACAACTATGAGCGGAAACGAATCGCGTCTGCAAGCAATTTATCAAATTACCAACCGAGAGCCGATGCCGCCCAAAGCACCAAAACGGTTGGAAGAACTCTGGGCCTCGGATGTTTTTACTTTAGGCAAGATGCAAGAGAGCCTACCCAAAGAAGTTTTTAAATCGGTAAAAAAGACGATTCAAACCGGTCAAACGCTAGATATTTCCGTTGCTGACGTTGTAGCTGTGGCGATGAAGGACTGGGCGATCGCCAAAGGAGCCTTATACTATGCCCACGTCTTCTATCCACTGACCAATGCCACGGCAGAAAAACATGATGGTTTTATCTCTGTTCAAAGCGATGGTTCCGTCATTTCAGAATTTTCCGGCAAAGTGCTAGTGCAAGGGGAACCCGATGGCTCCTCCTTTCCTAATGGCGGTATTCGTTCCACCTCAGAAGCACGGGGTTATACGGCTTGGGATGTCACCAGTCCCGCTTTTGTGATGGAAACGGATAATGGTTCCACCCTCTGTATTCCCACCGTCTTTGTCTCCTGGACAGGGGAGGCTCTCGACAAAAAAACGCCTCTTTTGCGCTCCAATGCGGCGATGAATAAAGCGGCTACTAGAGTTTTAAAACTACTGGGCAATACAGAAGTTTCTCCTGTTAACTCCAGTTGTGGCGCAGAACAGGAATATTTTCTGATGGATGCCAATTTTGCTAATAGTCGTCCTGATATCCTCCTCTCTGGCCGTACCCTGTTTGGCAAGCCCCCCGCCAAAGGTCAACAATTTGACGATCATTATTTTGGGGCTATTCCTGAGCGGGTTCAGGTGTATATGCAGGATGTGGAAGAAAAATTATATAAACTCGGTATTCCGGCCAAAACCCGACATAACGAAGTGGCTCCAGGGCAGTTTGAAATTGCACCCTTTTTTGAAGCGGCCAATGTGGCCACCGATCATCAGCAGTTATTGATGACGGTTCTTCGCAATACGGCCAAGAAACACGGTTTTGTCTGTTTATTCCATGAAAAACCTTTTAAAGGGGTCAATGGATCGGGTAAACACGTTAACTGGTCGGTGGGCAATGCGACTCAAGGTAATTTGTTAGATCCAGGCGACACCCCTCACTCCAATGCCCAATTTTTAGTTTTTTGTGGTGCGGTTATTCGCGGAGTTCACAAATACGGGCCATTGTTACGAGCAGTGGTAGCAACCGCCAGTAATGATCACCGCCTAGGGGCCAATGAAGCTCCGCCAGCGATCATTTCTGTCTATTTGGGTTCCCAATTGGAGGATGTCTTTGGGCAAATTAGTCAAGGTGAGATTACAGGCTCCAAGGGTAAGGGGGTGATGAATATTGGGGTGGATACTTTACCCATGCTGCCCACTGATGCCGGCGATCGCAACCGTACTTCTCCCTTTGCCTTTACTGGAAACCGTTTTGAATTTCGAGCCGTCGGTTCGGGGCAATCAGTGGCCGGGCCATTAGTTGCCATGAATACGGTTTTGGCGGATTCCCTCAACTGGATCGGGGATAAGTTAGAAGCAGAATTGGGCAAGGGGACAGAACTCAATACGGCGATTCAGACCATTCTCAAGGAGGTGATGGATAATCACGGTGCAGTCGTTTTCAATGGCAATGGCTATTCAGAAGAATGGCATAAACTGGCGGCGGAACGCGGTTTAGCCAACCTACGGACATCAGCCGATGCCTTACCGGTTTTAAAGGAAGCATACATCGAAGAATTGTTCTCCAAGCTGGGAGTGCTTTCGCCGGTGGAACTGGCCAGCCGTTATGAAACCTACGCCGAGCAGTACGTTCTCTCCATTGAAGTTGAAGCCAAACTGGTGATTGATATTGCTAAAACCTCTATTTATCCGGCGGCTCTGCGCTATCTCTCGGATCTGGCCAATACAACCCTCGGCTTAAAGGAAATCGGCATTGATCTCGAAATCGAAAATATCGAGAAAGTGGCTTCCTTGGCTAAATCAATGATGGAAAAAGTGAGCAAATTAACTTTGGCTTTGGGCAATCATGATTTTGCGTCAACCGAAGAACATATGCAGTATCTCGTGAATGTGATCCGTCCCTTGATGGATGAGGTTCGCGGTTTTGCTGATGCCCTGGAAGGGGAAGTGGCGGATGATCTCTGGCCCTTACCGACCTATCAGGAAATGTTGTTTATTAAGTAAAATTTCCCCAGCAAACTGTAGGGGCTTAATCGATTAAGCCCTTGCCATTTTTACCCCTGGATTTGCACAGAGGAAAGACAGATGTTGGGTGGAAATCTGACGAGACAATGCTGATGTAAGCTTCTAAGCTAGGAAAGTAAATTTGAATACGGCATCATTAAAGTCAAAGTCACTGATTCCCAAGTTGCCTGGCAGATCCTCAAAACCAAAGACGTTATTTCCTCGGTTTTGTAGGTGTTCCGCTCCATCAGGATTAGCACTACCAAAGCTGAAATAAGCGACGGCATGGGTCATGAAATTAGATAAATTAGCGGCGGTGTTATTGGGATTTTGAGCAAGGAAAGTATTGATACCGTCCTGTAATGTTCCGCCTGGGGGAATTAAATCACCGCCATTGGCGATCGCAAAGGGAGAATAGCGTTTTCCGCCTTGAAGTAAAACATCCCCAAATTCGGAGGAACTGGTATTGTCGGTAGGAACACTGTTTGCACCCATCTGTAAGACGAAATTATTAACGGCGTTAGTAATGGCGGTGCGAGCGTAACCAACATCCCCAGGATTGAGCAGATCATCGATCGCCCCGTTACCATTGAGATCCAGGGTGTCCAGAATTGCCCCGTTAGCATTTTCGACTTGGTAAAGACCGACTAAATTATGGAAAAGCGCGTCGGTTTGATTCAATGCTGCATCGTCACCTTGAGTCTTGGCGTTACCGGAAACATCGCTCAAGTTATAGACAAGACTACCCAGATTATTGCCTTTATTATTAAATTGAGAGACGCGATCGCTGATATCTTGGTCAGGTAAATTCGTGATGTTAAGCGTGAAATCAGTACTGGCATCAGGAGTTTCTCCAACGCTTTTATCATCAACATTGACCGTTACATCATATTGATTTTTTGTCTCAAAATCGGGACTATTGCCAATAAAAAATAATTCATTATTGCGAATTTCAAAGCTGGCTGCATCTGCTCCACTCAAGGATAAGACGTTAGTTCCTTGACCATCATCGGTAATGTTGATCGTTGCTACTTTGATTCCCCCTGTGGTATTACTATTTTCGGCTAACGCTGTTACTGTATTGCTGAGATTAACGGCTGTGGGAGGATTATTGATCGGTGCTTCATTGAGGTCAATTTGATAAAAAGTCGTTGAACCACTAACTTCATTGGCCACCACTAATAGGGGCTTACCGTTGGGGCTATCTTGAGCCGAAATAAACGCTAATCCTTCTGGCCCCAAGTCCTTCGCTGCCGCACTATCGGTCGCGGCTGTAAAATCTCGATTGTTAATGTATTGGACAAAAGTAGGACTCACGGGATCGGTGACATCATAAACCATGACCCCGCCGATGCGTTCTAAACCGATAAAAGCATAGGTGCGATCGTTAATTTTTCCAGTAACAAGTCCTTCTGGTTCTGGCCCCTTATCATCACTGCGATTATCAAAATTATTATTGCTATTGCTGGCGTTAAAGAACTCAGGGAACTGTTCGGCGGTAATGCGTTCAAAGGCATCGCCACTGTCGTAAACCAACTGTCCTTGACTATTCCAAATGGAGAAAGAGCGACCACCATAGCTATAGAGTTGGTCGTAGTCGCCGTCACCATCCGTATCGCCTAAAGCAGTTGTAACTAATAAACGACCAATATTTTCATCTTTTTGGAGTTCGGCAGCATTGGGGAAAGCGGTGGGATCTAGGGTTAAATCCTTAATGCGAGCTTCTTCACTGTAGCCGTCGTAATCGCGACTATCCCCTTCATTGGCGGTGATGTAATAGGTTTGATTGTTGGCGGTGTAACTGGCGATCGCGTCGGGTTGATACATTCCCAAGACAGGCCAGTTGCGGATATTAATAACATTGTCGCGATCGCTGGCATCTAGGGCATTATTCGTTTGGCTGTAATCCTTAAAGCCCAAGGGTTTGATACTTTCGACGGTGGCTGTGGCAATATCGATAACCGCGATCGCGTTAGCTTCCTGGAGCGTTACCCAAGCTTTCGTACCATCGGGTGAAAAAGCAATATATTCGGGTTCTAAATCTTGAGCCACTGTGCGGGTTGTGCCAACATCTCCCTTAAACTTGACTCCTGCCGCTTTAAGTTGGGCAAATTGATTGTTAAAAGCGGTAAAATCAGCCGTTTGAACCGTTGCAGAATTGATTCCCAAGGAAAGGTCAATAATACTCACAGAGCCTTCGGGGTCATTGGTGTAATCTGCATTGGGTTCGCCTTCGTTGGCCACTAAGACTGTTTTGCCGTCGGGACCGAAGGTGAGCATATCGGGTAAAGCTCCGACCTCTAACGCCTTGAGGGGAGTAGCAAAATCTGGGCTATTAGCAGAATAAAAAACAACCTGTCCCTTAGCTTGTTTATCCGCATTCTCAACCGCGATCGCCACAATCCCCTGATTAATCGCCACACTATTAGGAAAACCAAAAGCACTGGTATCAATAGAAGTAATCAGAGTCGGATTCGTCGGATCGGTCGCATCTAAAACATCCACCTTGCCATTTTGAGCATTAACCACAAAAAGCCGTTTACTGCCAGGATCAAAAGCAGGAATTTCGGCGGCGGATTGATTATATTGACCCGTTGCATAGGTTCCAATCGGAGTGAGATTAAGAGCAGGTTGGGAGGTGACAATGTTAAGGGCGAGGGCAATAAATTGGGTTGTTTGAGTGGTACTAAAATTATTGTCACTGACTACAATTAAAGATTGACGACCATCAGGCAAAACTGGCCCCAGGGCTAAACCTTCGAGATTATCGGGAACAATACCCAAATCTGCCTGAAAATCTACCAATAACTTTTTAGTAACAAAAGCATCAACACCAACGATCGCATTATCAACTTCCGAAAAAATGTCGTCTAGGGAACTAACATTAGTCGCATTTTGGGTTTGTATTTCGTAGAGTTTGACCGTATTGCCAACACCGTTAGAAAAAGCTCGTTCTAAGGCTAAAAGCGTTCCGTTATTATCGATCGCCAACAATTCCACCAGACCGTTGTTAGCAAAACTATTTTCAGGAATCGGTGCATTATTCACCTTATCAACTTCATAGACAAATTCAGCTACTACTTGTCCCGTCGTCAAATCATATTTAACAATACGAGAAAGACTCTTATCGGCTAAGGTTGCGGCGGGGCCATCTTGGGCTAGGGCATTTTCGGTGGCGGTGTAGAGATAACGCCCATCGGGAGTAAGGGTTAAACTTTCAAAAGCTAAGTTATTGCGAATGCCAGTCGTGACCGTCTGGGTCGGAAAATATTTCTCGGCGACAGGTAGTTCACTCAGCTTTTGTCCAGAAAGAGAGAACTCATTAACAAAAGGATTGGTAAGACGGGGAATATCGGGTCGAGCCTCGCCTTCTGAGGAAATATAAACAGTGCCATTCTCGGTTAAAACAATGCCTTCTGTGTCTAGACTATTGGTCGGGAAAGGATTTCCTTCGCTATCTAAAAGGGTTGTCACTTGGGTAAAACTAACATCACCGTTATCGAGGCGGCCATCACTGAGATTAATGTCTAGGGTATAAAAGCGAGCGGGATTAATACTACTGCGATCGTCGGAAATGGCATAATAGCGATTTTGGGCTTGATCATAGACAATTCCCGACAAACCACCTACTTGAGTATTTTTAAAAGATGTATCCGTGCTAAAGGTGACTAATCCAAGATTTTCTACCTCAATAACGGTTTTACGATCTTGTTGCCTGGGATTATTAATGGGTTGACTGGAATTGAGGGGCGCGGTCTCATTGAAAATGAGATTATTGCTATTAAAGATCGTACTAGCCGTATTTTTTACGATCGCGAGACTTTCTCCCGTAGATTTCACCTTAATGAGGGTATCTGAACCTGTTTGTTCAAAATTTAAAGCGGCTAGGGTATTAACGCCTTCTAATTGAATGGCAATTTGATCTGCTTGGGCATTAAAGTCAGCAACGGTATTTACACTGGTCGGAACCTCTACATTGGCAATCCAAAAGCGATCGCGTCCCGTACCACCGTAGAGGGTATTATCGCCTGTTCCTGCGTAGAGCGTATCATCACCCGCACCACCAAAAGCCCTATCGTTTTTCCCTGCGTAGAGGGTATCTTGACCTTTGCCACCGTAGAGACTGTTATTACCGCCTTCGTCACTCGCATCGAGTTCATCGTTTCCTGTGTCCCCTAACAGTAAATCATCCGTTCCTGCATACAACAGATCATTATCTTCACCGCCACCGAGAGTATTACCGCCAGACCCCAAACCTGCATCAATTTCGTCATTGCCTTCTAATCCAAGAACGATGTCTTCTGAGTCAGCTAGGAGTAGATCGTTACTAATTGTGCCTTTGATTGTTGTCATGGCGATTTGAATTCTTAGAATAAAACTGTTTAGGTAATTTCCCTGAAAGCAGACGGCTTTGAAAAGAATTTTTTTGCCATCATGCAACACCAGTGTCTCCTAGGAAGGTTAAGAGTAAATTACGATTACATTATTTTTGGGTTGCAATGCTAATTGATCGCAGTTTTGACTACCTTCCAGGCAGAACAAAGTCGGGAATTTAAATGAATTACAATAATTTATTAATTTAAGGCTAATCAACTTTTAATGTTGGTATGGAAAGCTTAACCTGTTGCATGCGTAAAATTTATTACTTACTGGCAAAAGGAAGCTGATCCAGATCATGTCAAACATTTCCTTTGATACAAACCAGCCCGCCCAAGTGCAAGGATTAGATGGGTATCGGGTTGATCCCCTCTTCACTGTCGGTGAAACCCTGGGTGACTATACTCCCATCGGCATCTTAGACGGGACAGGAGCCTTTAGCCTCAACGACACCACCGTACGAGTTCTGGTTAACCACGAAGTTAGCAACAATGTCGGCTACAAGTACACCTTGACAAGTGGTGCAGAATTGACAGGCGCACGTGTTAGCTACTTTGATATTGATAAGCGCACCCTTAAAATTGTTGACGCTGGTTTAGCCTTTGATACGATCTACAATCGTGCAGGTGAAGAAGTTACACCCACGACTCCCCTCGACACCATTGCAGGCGAATTTGGCTTAGATCGTTTTTGTTCTGCTAACCTCATGGAAGCCTATCAGTTTGGTAATGGTCGGGGTTTTGCTGATACTATTTACTTCGCGGGTGAAGAAACCGATAACGGTACAGAATTTGCTTTAAACGTAGAAACCAATGAACTTTGGGCTTTACCTTGGCTGGGAGTTGCGGCTTGGGAAAGTGTGACGGAGTTGGATACAGAAACTACCGACAAAGTGGCTTTATTGATTGGAGATGATCGTGGCCCCGCCCCTTTGTATCTCTACGTGGGTACTAAGGGCGTTGATTATGACGAGAATGGCCAAATTAATTTCCTAGAACGCAATGGTTTAACGGGTGGAAAGCTCTACGCTTGGGTCGCTGATGATCCCAGTAACAATGCCGATGTCATTGAAGCAGATGCTCGTGATTTTAGTGGCACGGGTAATAGCACTAAAGGTCGTTTTGTCGAGGTAGATATTTATGATGAAACGGGAATTTTACCAGGTTATGATGACCTTGGTTTTGCGACTCAAGAGACCCAGGATGCTTTAGCCGCAGATGTTAACGCCTTTTTAATGTCTCGTCCCGAAGATGTGGCAACCAATCCTAATCAAGGGAATCAAGCGGTGGTTGCTTCTACGGGTCGGACAGGTATTTTAGATGATGCCGATGTGTGGGGAACAACCTACATTGTGGATGTTAATTTCACTGATTTGGCTAATGGTAATATTGGCGGTGATATCAAGATTCTTTATGATGGCAATGACTTTGAATCCAATGGAGTCACCCATCCTGATTACGGCCTGCGTAGCCCCGATAATTTAGACTGGGCTGACGATGGCAAAATTTACCTACAAGAAGACCGTGCCATTAGTTCTAGTCTGTTTGGGGCAACTTCGGGAGAAGAGGCTTCGATCTGGAGTATCGATCCCAGTGCTACTGCTCCTGAAACAACTTTAACTCGCGTTGCTCAGATTGACCGTACTGCCGTGCCGTCTGATCAAACTGATCCTGTTCCTAACGATATTGGTAACTGGGAGTCTTCAGGGATTTTAGATATTTCAACGCTGTTAGGCAACGAACCAGGGACTGTCTTATTATTCGACGTTCAAGCTCACAGCCTCACTGATGGCAATATCATCAATGTTCCAGGTGTAGATACGGATGGAGATGGTACGGTAGAAGCCAATGATAACCTTGCCCAAGGTGGTCAACTGTCTCTCTTGATTGCGCCTAACGCGAACCTTACTCAAGATTCTTCTTTAGTTGCAGGCAGTACTTCTGGTGCTGATACTATCGAAGCAAAGATCACAGCAGGTTTTGATGGTGTTAACGATATTGTCTTCTCTGGTGCTGGTGATGATACGGTGTATGTTGCCATTGGGGGAGCTTTAACGGGCTTTAATCGTATTAATCTCGGTAGCGGTAATGATACAGTTATTGTCTCTGAAGGCGATCGCGCTAATGGCGGCAGTGGGGATGATTACTTTTATGCGATGGAAGCGTCAGGTTATCGTCTCTCTGGGGGCAAAGGAGATGATATTTTTGACCTCGGTATGGATGGTCGGGCGATCGGTGGCGAGGGCGATGACCAATTCTACGTTGGGGAAGGCGGAGATAACCTGCTTTCTGGCGGCGCGGGTGCAGATCAATTCTGGTTACTGACCGATGTTGTTCCCGACACAGCCAATAATGTCGTGGACTTTACTCAGGGAACCGATGTGTTAGGAATTGCTGGTCAAGGAGCAGGCGTTAATTTTGCCAGCTTGACCCGCACAGGTAACAGCATTTCCCTCAACGGTGATGTCTTTGCAACCTTAAACGGTTTTGATACCACGACCCTAACCGCCGCCGATTTCGTCTTTATCTAAGTTGATTTTTGAAACTCCCTGGTGATTTTTAGGCTTTTTCTAAAACCCAGGGAGTTTTGTGTTGTTGAGACTAGAAATTTTTACCCAAATTATTCATTGAGTTGATCGAAAGATCGGTGAATTAAAACTATGCCTAAATTAATTGGATTTGCTTCGCTTCCTGCTGATACTTTTGCTGAAGGCCCTCCTTCAGGAGCCGCTTTAACCAATCCCACCAATAATCGAGAAACTCCTTTTACGAGTCAACCCGTTCAAGGTTTGAGTGGCGTTCAATTCGCACCTGGTGAGGGCGGTAAAAGTTTTTGGTTTCTGTCCGATAACGGGTATGGAACCAAAACCAACAGTGCGGACTTTTTACTCCGTTTACACCAATCAGATCCGAATTTTGCGGGTCTTGAATCTGGGACTGGCAGCGTCAATCTACAGGGCTTTATTCAACTCTCAGACCCTAATAAATTGGTTCCTTTTGACATTGTTAATCAAAATACATCAGAACGCTGGTTAACGGGGGCGGATTTCGATGTGGAATCCTTTGTCATCGACAGCAAGGGAGATTTATGGATTGGGGATGAATTTGGCCCCTATTTATTGCATTTCAACTCCCAAGGCGTATTACTAGAAGCCCCGATCGCCATTCCCAATTCCCAATGGGTGTGACCTTTAGTTGATGAAGGAAAAGAAAAGTGTTAACATGAGATGAAAAGTGACAAAGAGGAAACAATGATGACAGCAAAACTAATTAATG
>Ga0208854_1000014_pt1 | contig 36275 bp, 23 predicted proteins | sample LakMenEpi30Nov11_FD_150748 | JGI IMG/M metagenome (GOLD analysis project Ga0208854, IMG submission 150748) | Freshwater microbial communities from Lake Mendota, WI - 30NOV2011 deep hole epilimnion (SPAdes) | ecosystem: Environmental > Aquatic > Freshwater > Lake > Epilimnion/Euphotic zone ...
TATAGATTTATTGGAGACGGTTTTGGTTTCCAAATTTGCCCAATTGAGCCGCGAGGAGATTCAAGCGATGTTTTTACTGAGTGATATTAAGCAAACACGAGTCTATCAAGAGGCTAAACAAGAAGGCCTTCAGGAAGGTCGTCAGGAAGGCCGTCAGGAAGGTCGTCAGGAAGGTCGTCAGGAAGGCCGCCAAGAAGGTGAAGCGCGGTTAGTTCTGCGTCTTTTATCCAAGCGTTTTGGTAAGATTGATGATCGCCGTATTCAAGTGATTAATAATTTGACGCTTGAGCAATTAGATGATTTGGGAGAAGCTTTATTGGATTTTGGTGAGGTTGACGATTTGGATCAATGGTTACAGTCTCGACTTACAAGTTAAGTTTTAGCGGTAGTAAAGGAGCATTTTTTGTTTTATATTAGTTATTACAATCGCAATTAAGTTATGGGGTTAGAGGAGACGGTTATGGATGAAGCTAGATTACAAGCATATCTTAATTTAATTGAACAGTTGCTCGCTTGTGCTGATGGTGAGGAACTCAAGAAGATTCTGCAAGCAAATCAGGCATTGATTGATTCCGAATTTTTGCAGGTGATGGAAAACTATGCAACAGGGTTAGAAGAACAAGGAAATAATAATCCTGCGGCTTGGTTACGGGATATGGCGCAACAGTTGGGGCAATATCTCAACCCTCAAGCGGGAAGTGTAGAGGAATATCAGGAGTTTTTATTAGAAGTATTACAAGCAGAAGCAGAGAGTAATGATCCTGCGGTGGTTTATCCTATCCTACAACGCCGTCAACATCTGTTAGATGATATCTTTGCCCAACAGTTGCAACAATGGGCTAGAAATGTGTTTTCTCAAGGGAAGGCAGAAGACGTGGCAACTATTGCCGGGGTGATTCAAAATTTATGTCTTGATATTTCAGAGTTTCCCTTGGGAAGTCGGGCTAATAATCTAGAAATCGCTATTACAGGCTATCACACCGTCTTAGAATTATATACCCGTGAAGCTTTTCCTGAATATTGGGCAGGGACACAAAATAATCTGGGGAATGCTTATCAAAATCGCATTAGAGGGGAAAGGGCAGATAATCTAGAGAAGGCGATCGCAGCTTATAACCTGTCTTTAGAAATTTTAACCCGTGATAGCTTTCCTGAAGCTTGGGCAAGGACACAAATTAATCTGGGGACTGCTTATCAGACTCGCATCAGAGGGGAAAAGGCTGATAATGTAGAGTTAGCTATTGCAACTTATAACCTGTCTTTAGAAGTATATACCCGTGATGCCTTTCCTTATGAATGGGCAACGACACAATATAATCTGGGGAATGCTTATCAGACTCGCATCAGAGGGGAAAAGACTGATAATGTAGAGTTAGCGATCGCAGCTTATAACCTGTCTTTAGAAGTATATACCCGTGAAGCTTTTCCTGAAGCTTGGGCAAGGACACAATATAATCTAGGGAATGCTTATAGAAATCGCATCAGAGGGGAAAGAGCAGATAATCTAGAGTTAGCTATTGCGGCTTATAACCTGTCTTTAGAAGTATATACCCGTGAAGCTTTTCCTGAAGCTTGGGCAGGGACACAAAATAATCTGGGGAATGCTTATCTATATCGCATCAGAGGGGAAAGAGCAGATAATCTAGAGTTAGCTATTGCGGCTTATAACCTGTCTTTAGAAGTATATACCCGTGAAGCTTTTCCTCAAGATTGGGCAAGGACACAAAATAATCTGGGAGAAGCTTATAGAAATCGTATCAGAGGGGAAAAGGCTGATAATCTAGAGTTAGCTATTGCAACTTATAACCTGTCTTTAGAAGTATATACCAGTGATGCCTTTCCTTATGAATGGGCAACGACACAAAATAATCTGGGGGCTGCTTATCTATATCGCATCAGAGGGGGAAGGGCTGATAATCTAGAGTTAGCTATTACTGCTTTTATTAAAAGCAGTAACTTGTCTTTAGAAGTATATACCCGTGATAGCTTTCCTGAAGCTTGGGCAACGACACAAAATAATCTAGGTGCTGCTTATCAGACTCGCATCAGAGGGGAAAGGGCTGATAATCTAGAGTTATCGATCACAGCTTTAAACCTGTCTTTAGAAGTATATACCCGTGAAGGCTTTCCTGAAGCTTGGGCAGGGACACAAAATAATCTGGGGATAGCTTATGTATATCGCATCAAAGGGGAAAGGGCAGATAATCTAGAGTTAGCGATAGAGGCTTTTAACCTGTCTTTAGAAGTAAGAACCCCGACTGCTTTTCCCATAGACTGCTTCCTAACAGGACAAAACTTAGGAAATACTGCTCACCTGATCGAAGACTGGGAAACCGCCATCAAAGGCTATAACTTAGCCATTGAAGCAGTAGAAAATACCCGCCTCGAAGCCTTAAACCCCCAACGACAACAAGAAATCCTCTCTGATGCAATGGATGTTTATCATGGCATTGTTCAATCCTATCTCAACCTCAATCAAAAAGATCGCGCTTTAGAATATGTTGAACGCAGCAAAACTCGCTATCTAGTCCAATTGCTTACCAACCGAGATATCTATCCTAAAGGTAATATTCCCCAAACTATTATTACCGAATTAGATCGCCTCCGTCGTGCCATTATTGGGGAAGAACAACAGTTAGCCATCCAAGAACAAACCCGCAATAGGGGAGTAACTTTAACCCTAGATCAACAAAAACAACCCATCTTAAATGACTATACTCACCTCAATCATTTAAAACAAGAATTAAATCAACTCATTGACCGTGAAATAACCGACATTGATCCGACTTTTAGCTTAACTCAAAAGGTTCAAACCATTCCCTTAAGTGAGATTCAATCCTTAATTGATCAACAAACTGCCATTCTAGAATGGTATATTTCAGGAGAAACATTTTTAGCCTTTATTGTAACTTCCCAAGGATTAAAAGTTTGGCAATCTTCAGCAGGCGATCGAGAAAACTTGATTGATTTTATCAAAGATTATCGTGAAGCTTATGAAAAAAATAAAACCGAGTGGATTAAAAATCTTAGTTCTCGTTTAAATCAACTATCAGAAATTCTCCACATTGATGAACTTTTAGAATTAATTCCCCAAGACTGCAAACGATTAATCATCATTCCCCATTGGTTTTTACATATTATTCCCCTTCATTGTTTACCCTTAAAAAATGGACAATTTCTCTATCAACGCTTTTCTAAGGGTGTCGGATACGTTCCCAGTTGCCAACTTTTAAAACTAGTACAATCATCACAGCGAGAAAACTTTAATCGTCTTTTTGCCATTAAAAACCCCACCAGAAAAGACCTAAAACCCCTATTAGGAGCAAATCTAGAAATAGAAAGAATTAGTCAAGGATTTGATGCTGAAAAAACCATTATTATTGCTGAATCAGAAGCATCAGAACAAACCCTAGAAAACCGTCGTCAAGAATTACAAGCATCCCATTGTATTCACTTTTCTTGTCATGGAAAATTTAATAATAACTCCCCTAGAGAATCTGCTTTATTCTTAGCAGATCCAGAATGTGATTTAGGAAAATCAGCTAACCTAACCCTAACAGAAGTATTTAAAAAACTTGATTTAAGAGAATGCCGTTTAGTCACCTTTTCTGCTTGTGAAAGTGGCATAATAGAAAGTAAAGCTGATAGTATTAGTGATGAATATGTCGGTTTACCGAGTGGTTTTCTATTTGCAGGAAGTTCTAGTGTCGTTAGCACCCTGTGGACAGTAGATCCCCTAGCAACAACGTTATTTATGACTAAATTTTATCACGATCTTAAACGAAGTTCTATCCGAGATCAAGGCAGTATTGCAATTGTTTTAAATAACACTCAAACCTGGTTAAGAACATTGAACAGTAAAAAATTAGCCAGAATTAAAAATAGTCAAAAATTCCAGCAATTACTCGATCAAGTATTTGAGATTAAACGCGATAGAAAGAAATTTCAAGAATTGTTAGAAGCGGCAGTTAAACGCGAACCCTATCCCTTCGCCAATCCCTATTATTGGACAGCATTTATCTCCACAGGGGTTTAGTCATCGGTGGAAATTTGACAAAACTTGTCCATACCTTCCTCTTGAATATAAATAGCAATTGGAGTTGATAAAAGTGTTGCAATGCCTGGGGGACATAGAAAAGATGCTGCTATCATCTCCGTTAACGTAGGGATAAGTGCAGGGACAATTTTTTCTCGCACAATTTCGTATCTTTTCTGACAAATAGAATCACGACATTTATTAAGAACAATAACAAACCAACGTAAATCAGCGTTATCTTCCACTCCTTCAATGCCGTTAAGAGTAGCAATAGATTCAGCCGCATCTGCCAAATCTCCATCCCATTCTTCGATTACATCAAGTGCTGCCAAAAAATCAGAATTATCTGCTAGTTCAACGCGATACTTAGCAATTTGTTCTGATGTTAACTGGATTGTCTCTGTCATAGTCATTACCTTTGATAAGTTCCTTTTTCATATTATCCCATTAATTGCCCTTGAGAATAACAACCCACGATAGAACCGCGATCGCCATCTATTTTGTTAGAATTTACAGAAGTGATCATTGCCAATTTTATTATAACCGATAAGAGAAACAAGAGCGATCGCCTTTTGGTTTAGGGTTCAGAGTTAAAGAGCGATCGCTATTGTCTAGTTGTGATCTGTGCTAATCTAAGGACATTATGCGTACTGACACAATCTTTTATCAATTATTCCTAACCTTTAACTCTCTTCTTTTTGAATTGTTGGGAAAACCTGTTGACGATGCGGCTTATTATCAATTTATCTCTGCCGAAATCAAGGAAAAGGCTTTTCGTTTTGACGGAATTTTTATGCCAGATCGAGAAGATAAGCCCATCTATTTTGTCGAGGTACAATTCCAAAATAAGCCTGATTTTTACTGGGAACTGATTGCTGAAATTAGTCTCTATTTAAATCAATATAAACCTGTTCAGGATTGGAAGGCTGTTGCTCTTTTTGCCCAACGTCGTTTTGATGTTACATCTTTAACACTTTACCAACAGGAATTGATTAATAGTGGTCGAATTTTGCCGATCTATTTGGATGAGATGCGATCGGGTTCTATTGGAGTCGGATTGATTCAGTTAATCCTCGCTCAGGATGTTCAAGCTCCTGTTTTAGTTCAACAATTACTACAAAGGGCCAAGACAGAAATTGCTGATCCTTTAGTGACCCGCGATATTATAGATTTATTGGAGACGGTGTTGGTTTCCAAATTTGCCCAATTAAGCCGCAAGGAGATTCAAGCGATGTTTTTACTGAGTGATATTAAGCAAACACGGGTCTATCAAGAGGCTAAACAAGAGGGTCGCCAAGAGGGAGAGATTCGTTTGCTGATTCGTCAGTTATCTCGGCGGTTTGGCAAGATTAGCGATCGCCGTATTCAAATTATTAATAGTTTGACCCTGGAGCAGTTGGATGATTTGGGAGAAGCTCTATTGGATTTTGGCGAACTTGCAGATTTGGATAATTGGTTAGGGTTTCAAATAGGGGAATGAGGGGCGATCGCGGTTTCATGCAAAAACCTTAGCTTTTTCTGAAGATTTTTCAGTTTGATTGAAAATGGATTTTTGAGGATATTCTTCGTTATCTATAAGCTGTTTAATTTTTTCAAAAATCAGAACTTCTCTTTCTTCTTGATCGGTTAATTTATCATAAAAAGAAGTTTCGACTAACCACTCCTCAAAAGCCAGTCTAATTAAGCCATTAGGGTAACATTTAAACCGCCAATAGGATGATAAGCGATCATCAATTACTTCAAATAAAGGGGCAGGATGTTGTATGGGATAGTAAGTATAATTATCATCACAAATATAATACCAAATATTTCCTTGCCATTCTTTTAAGGCATAAACTATATATTCTTGACCAATTGTTAAGGGAAATTCTATTTTTGGGGTGTAACAAAACTCAGGTTTTAAGTAATTTTTAGGAAGGGCTAAATCAATATTAGCAAGACAACGAATTTTCATAGGTTAAAATTTTTATTAATTTTTTGGTGCTATTTTAAGATGAGTACGTTTAAGCTTAAGCTCAACGACTTGATTATTTTGAATGTTTTTAAACCAATGAATTTGCACAGTCATACCATTTATAATTTTGGTTTGGATGCTACTCATTTTAACCCAATCTTCAGGGTTTCCGCCATAGTGAGCAACGAGTCGAGGAGCATCTCCTAAAGGTTCTGCCATACCTCCTTGAATGGGGATACCATTACCAGCTTTTGCGTCTTCAAGAAGGAGTTGCTCTTGTAAGTTGGTTGGGTTTTCATCAGGAGTTATACCTCTAGTCACAATTTTTTAGTTGTTGAATTATTTATCGGGATGAGGTCGTAGAACGACAGGGTTTAAAACCCATTTTTCTGATAATTAATCTGTCTGTAGAGAAAGGAGCTTCTATTCGGGGAAGAATGCGAAGTCACATTATCACCACATTGAAATAGGCGATCGCTGAAAATCGAACCTACGAAAGGAAGAACAATTCTCGCAACTGTCTGTTTACTTTTTTTGAAAGGGCGATCGCTGAAAACCGAACCTACGAATGGAGAACAATCCTCGCAATTGTCTTTTTTCTTAATTTTCATTAGAAGGGCGAACGATGGGAATCGAACCCACGAATGGAGGAACCACAATCCTCTGCCTTAACCCCTTGGCTACGCTCGCCATTAGCAAAACCCAATATAGCATAAGATCAAAAAAAGTGGCAAATTTAGTTTTTCTGATATCAAACTGCGGCAGTTTTCGATAGATCCAGTATTATTGTCCGTAAAGGGTGAATAGGGGAGCGATGAAAGTGTTGCGGGTGTTAACAACCTTAGGGGGTCTTCTCTTTGCAGGCGGAGGATTGATCATGATGATCGGCAATCCTAGCCCACAAGACTACGAAACCTACGCAACAGATGCCCTGAGTCGTTATCTCAAAGAACAGGTCTGTCCTCAAGCAGCCAACAACTTAGGTGGTCTGATTCAAAGCTACTGCAAAACCTTGGTTGATACAGGCAGACCCCAAATTCATCACCTGATTACCTATTCCACCACCCGCAAAAACTACTTGATTTTTAGTATTTATGCCACCGAACTCTCCTTACCCTCTCCTGTCCCAACTTACAAATTTCAAACTATCGGTGTAATGCAACAATTTTATACCTACGAAGCAGAGAAACTTTAAACTTAAACTTTAAACTTAAACTTTAAAATAGAAGCACAACGTTGGGAGTTAGTCATGAGTGAACCGATTAAGCTTGATCTGCCGGAATTTGCTACCCATTCTTCTCACCCTGAAGCTTCTCTGACTCGCACTCCCCCCTGGGGGACGGTGACTGTTCTAGAGGAAAGTTCCCGATACCGTATAAATCGCATTGTCATCAAACCAGGGCAACACATGAGTACACAAATGCACTATCATCGTAGTGAGCATTGGGTCGTTGTCTCAGGGACGGCGAAGGTCATCTGTGATGGCGAGGAAAAATTGCTTAAACAAAAAGAATCAACCTATGTGCCGATGAATACGCCCCACCGAGTAGAAAATCCAGGCGTGATAGATTTAGTACTCATTGAGGTGCAGAATGGGGAATATTTAGGCGATGATGATATTGTGCGATTTGCTGATCACGTCCCTGAAACCCAGGAAGTGCCATAACGCTATGCAATTAATTCTTTATCGTAAACCTGACTGTCATCTTTGTGAAGGACTTGAGGAAAAACTAGAACAAATTACCTCGATCCAATTTGATTTGGAACGGCGAGATATTACCACCCGTGAGGATTGGTTTAATTTGTATCAATACGAAATTCCGGTTCTTTGCCTCCAGAGTCCGCAGGGAGAAAAAGTCTTACCTCGTTTATCCCCTAGAGCAACGGTCAAAACCCTAGAACAATTGCTTGAGAAAAATATTCACCTGGCGAACTTAAATCAATGACTTCATCGCTTAAATACGCTTACTTTCCTGGTTGTGTTGCCCAGGGAGCCTGTCGAGAACTGTATCAATCTACCGCCGCTCTCACCCAGGCCCTTGGCATTGAACTCATCGAACTTAAAAAAGCTTCTTGTTGTGGCTCTGGTACTTTTAAGGAAGATTCGCTACTACTCGAAGATACAGTTAATGCTCGTAATATTGCCCTAGCAGAATCCTTGGGTTTACCTCTCCTGACTCACTGTAGTACTTGCCAAGGGGTGATTGGCCATGTGGATGAGCGTTTAAAAGCAGCCCAGGGGAATGATCCCGCCTATCTGGAGCAGGTAAATGGCTATCTCAAACGAGAAAATTGTTCTCCCTATCAAGGTTCTAGCCGTGTCACCCATATTCTTTGGGCCTTAATTGCCGATTATGGGCTAGAAAAATTGCAACAACGGGTTACTAAACGCCTAGAAGGTCTAAACTGTGCCGCTTTCTATGGTTGTTATCTATTACGGGTGCAAGAGACAATCCCAGAGGAAAATGTTTTTGATCCGCAGTCGATGGAAAATGTCTTTCGCACAGTGGGAGCCAATCCGATTTACTATGCTGGTCGCACTCAATGTTGTGGTTGGCCGATTTCTAGTTACGCTACGCCCCAATCTTTTCAATTAGCAGGGGGTCATCTGCAAGACGCGATCGCCGCCGGAGCCGATTGTTTAGTTACCCCTTGTCCCCTCTGTCATTTACAATTAGATTCTCGTCAACCTGAAATTGCTAAAGCTCTCGATCAAGACTTGGCCATTCCCGTTTTACATTTACCCCAATTAGTGGGTTTAGCGGTGGGTCTGACTCCTAAAGAATTAGGCTTAGATCGTCATATTGTTTCCCCTCTCCCACTCTTAGAAAAGTTGGGACTTTAAGCTTGAAGACAAGGTTTGAGACGACAATTAATTATTTCTTTTATCACCAATATTTTCATGATTTCCCAACAACCTAAGTTAATTATTCACGGTGGTGCGAGTTCCCTTGATGATAAGGGCGGTTTAGATGCTGTTCGGCGATCGCTGCATCAAATTGTGGCGGAAGTTTACGATCTTTTAGCACAGGGTGGAAGGGCGATCGATGCGGTGGTTCGAGGTTGTGAATTATTGGAAAATGAACCTTGTTTTAATGCCGGTACAGGGTCAGTCGTGCAATCCGATGGTCAGGTGCGGATGAGTGCTTCATTAATGGATGGAGAACGACAAAATTTTAGTGGAGTTATTAATGTTGCTCGCGTTAAAAATCCCATTCATTTAGCGAAATTCTTGCAACAGGAAACAGATCGCATTTTGTCAGATTATGGCTCTTCCGAATTAGCACGGGAATTACAAATTCCTCCCTATGATCCCCTAACCGATTTTCGTATCGAAGAATGGATGGAAGAACGCCGCGCCAATTTTCAAAATAAGCAACGCATGGCCCGCCTCATTTCGGCTGATACCTCGGAAGCCAGAAAGGGAACGATTGGTGTGGTGGCTTTGGATAGTCAAGGGAAAATTGCGGCTGGAACCTCAACGGGAGGTAAGGGTTTAGAACGGATTGGTCGGGTCAGTGATTCGGCCATGCCCGCCGGCAATTATGCCACTCCATTGGCCGGAGTCAGTTGTACGGGAGTGGGGGAAGATATTATTAATGAATGTCTAGCTGCCAAAATCGTTATTCGTGTTAGTGATGGATTTTCTCTTGCCCAATCCATGACTAAATCTATTCAGGAGGCTCAATCCCATCAAACCGATTTAGCGGCGATCGCTTTGGATCAAACAGGAGTCATTGCCTGGGGAAAAACCTGTCCAGTGTTGTTGGGAGCTTACCATAATGGCACAGCGATCGGGGATACATTGGAATTAGCTGATAGTGACACAGTGGGCTATTTAGAATAGGCTTTTGTCAAACGATGATTTTTTGACAGAAACTTGTTAAGATTTTCACTTAGTTTTATCTCAACAGGAAAGGAGATTAGTATTTATGTCGTTTGAAGAGGATTACGAAGACGTACTTTTGAGCATCGAAAGTGCAATTATGGGTTTTTATCAAGCAGACCCAAGCTTAATAGATACGGAAGTAGATACCGTCTTCACCTGGTTAGTTAAGTATTATCAAGCAAAGTCCCAGGGACGCAAAAGCTCCTACCCTCAACCCAAAGGCACTAGTGCAAATCTTTTATTAAAAGTTCAAGAGATTTGTGATATTTTCGTAGGAGAGAATAGTTTAATTGTCAACCAAGAAAAAGGAGAAATTCAACTTCCAGTAAAAATAAGAACTTATTCAGAAATGGTTGAGTGTCTGCAACGCTTAAAATCATCTGTAAAACTCTGGACAAAAAAAGACGGTCGCCAGGGTTATTTAAACTTTGTTAGCCGATTTATTAAGTAGATTTTAACCCAATTTTATAGTGGGCAAAATGCAAAATAAGACTTACACTGCTGATAGATGAACATTTTACGTTCGACCTTACCCTTCGTTTAGTAATAAGAATGAATTTTTACTTTTTCGCTATAGCAATGAGGACAGCTTTTCTGGAATAAGGCTTCCTCTTTCTTCTTTCCTCTTTCTCTTGGCATAAGCCTACATTATTCAGGAGTTCCATTGAGCTTTTGTTCAATGTTGACATTGTTTTCTTTTTTCCTTATCTTTGATATTGTAACAATAATAATAGTATAATAAGAATAGAATTGTGTCCAGTCTTTAATTATTTTTTCGTTTCCTCTAAGCCTTACACTACAAGCTTTTGCTGATTTACTCAGACGATACCAGTGCCAAAATAGTATTCTTACAGAAGGTCGGATTATAGAACCAAGGTTAGCAAAATTTGTGAAAATTTCCCCATTAACGTGACCCTGGTCGGAAATTGCCAGAAAACAACTGACTTTATGCCACGCTGCTTAACCCCTAAAAATACCAGAAATTAAATTAATCCTGTATTTTAGACAAATACCTGTACCCTCAGAAATCCCACCTCCATGACTGTAAAACTTAGAGTGGCCCCCTCGACTGTGCCCCAAACCCATCTTCACCTCTTTTTCTGGGTTTGGTTTGGTCAGTTAATCTCTAATATTGGCACTCAGTTAACCCTTTTTGCTTTTGGGGTTTCGGTTTATCAGCAATCTCAATCCGTTACTCAATTTGCTTTGATGATTCTGGCGATTTATCTGCCTCCCATTTTGATGGCTCCTCTAGCAGGTCATCTAGCCGATCATTATCAGCGACGGTTGATTATGATTCTCAGTGATACGGGGGCGATCGCGGGAATTTTGCTCTTGGGTTGGTTACTACAATTTGAAGCCTTGGCCAGTTGGCAAATTTATCTACTTTTAGGAATCAGTTCTGCTTTTAATAGTTTGCAGGTTCCGGCTTACCTCGCCGCTACCACTCTCATGGTTCCGAGAACATTTTTAAGTCGGGCCAATGGTCTAATCCTGATCGGTCATTCTGTGGCCCAACTGGTAGCCCCATTTACGGCAGCTTGGTTAATTCTTTCCCTCCAACTTCCTGGCATCATTTTGTTGGACTGTCTCAGTTTTGGCTTTATTCTGATTACCCTCTTGATGGTTCGGTTTCCTGAAATCGCGCCTCCTGCCCGTTCCCCATCACCCGCCACCTATCTTAGTCTGATCCAAGAAACCCTTTGGGGCTGGCACTATATCCAACATCGCCCTGGTTTACTAGCTCTGCTGCTACTGATGAGTATTACCTATGCAACCCTGGGCATGACAGAAGTCCTGTTCACCCCTTTTGTACTTAGTTTTGCGACAACCAAGGAATTAGGCTCTTTACTCAGTATGGCCGGAGGGGGTTGGGTGGTGGGCAGTCTCATGGTCAGTTTTTGGCGAGATCCGCCTCGTTTAGTGCTACCGATTATCGGTGGGGTATTGGTTCAAGGTTGGGTTTTGCTTGGTGCTGGCGGAGAATGGACAATCAAAATTTTTCCGGTCTGTGTGGGAGGCATTGTTGCCTATTGTCTCGTCTGTCCCTTGATTTTGAGTTTTAATCAAACCCTTTGGCAAGAACAGGTAGAACCTGAATATCAAGGTCAAGTTTTTGCGACTCGTTTAGCGATTGAATGGTCATTTCGGTTGATCACTCTCGTTCTAGCTGGCCCCCTTGTTGATCGCCTGTTTGAACCCTTTTTTCGGGGAGATTATTGGTTCCTCGATCAAGTCGGTTGGTTGACAGGACGGGGAGAAGGTCGAGGCATTGCTGCTTTATTGAGTATCATGGGGGCAATTAATCTGTTAGGGGCGATCGCTGCCTATCGTTATACTCCACTGCTGAGATTGGACAGTCAAACCTCTCGTTAAAACTAGTTATGACGACTATTAATCCCCAAACCATTCGTCTAGACCTTTCCACCCATTGTCAACTGAAATGTCCTTCCTGCCCAACAGCCCAGGGTAAAATCAAGGAACAACTCGGTGCCGGTTTTGTCAGCTCAGAAAATTTCCAGAAAATTGTCACTAATAATCCTGAAATCTTGCATATAGAACTATCTAATTGGGGAGAAGTCTTACTGAATCCTGAATTACCCTTAATTTTAGAATATGCTTATCAAAAAAATGTCATTATTACGATCAGTAATGGTGCTAACCTCAACACTGCGAAAGCAGAAACCCTAGAAGCGTTGGTGAAATATCGAGTTCGGCAGATTACCTGTTCCATCGATGGCGCGAGTCAAGAAACCTATCAACAATATCGTCTGGGGGGAAATTTTAACCGCGTTATTGACAACATTAAAACCATTAATCACTATAAATCTATCCATAAAACCGACTTTCCCATTTTACTGTGGCAATTTGTTGTCTTTGGACACAATGAACATGAAATCGCCCAAGCCAGACAATTGGCAAAAGAACTGAAGATGGAATTTTATGTCAAGCTATCCTGGGATGAAGAGATTTCTCCCTTAAAACATCCTGAACAGGTGCGATTAGAAACCAATAGTCAAGTAATTAGTCAAAGCGAATTCCTCAAAGAGAATAAAAGAGACTATATGAATCAATATTTTTGTAAACAAATGTTTCAATCGCCCCAAATCAATTGGGATGGTAGGGTATTAGGATGTTGTATTAATTCCTGGGGAGATTACGGCAATGCCTTTGATGATAAATTGGTCAAGGTTTTCAATAATCCGAAGATGAATTATGCGAGGCAAATGCTCCTGGGGCAAGTTCCTGAACGAGAAGACATTCCTTGTACAACCTGTTATGTCTATCAAAATATGCAGAAAAATAATACCTATCTGCAAGCTAAAGAGATTCAAGAATCCTGGCTCTATAAATGGGGGGCAAAATGGGGCAAATTTGGGGTCAGTATGATCAATCGTTCCTGGCTCTCACAAAAATGGTTAAAAGCCATTATTAAATCGGCAATTAAAAGTCTGCCCTAATAGATTGCAATTTATCAAATCCGAGAAGTTTCTCATTCATGACAACCAAAATTTTAATTCTGACTGCCAGTGGAGGCTCGGCTCACAACCTAACGGCCCTGGCTTTTCAACAAATTGCCACAAAACAGTTTGGTGATACTGTCGTCATCAGAATTGAAGATATTTTTGCTAACTCTCATTCCTTTACCCACCAAATTATCCAATTCTATAATTGGATTCATCGCCATGCTCCCTGGTTTCATCACATTTATTTTAATATTTTTGAAGTTTCAGCTTTGATGCAATGGGGAACCCAAACCTTTGTGAGTGATTATTATAAAAACTTAGTTCTTGATTATCAACCGGATCTGATTTTAAGTGTCTTTGGGAGCTTAAATCGGGGCTATTTTGAGGCAGCGAAGGAACTTTTAGAAAAACAGGTTTTGTGTGTAACCCTTTGCCCTGAATATGCTGGCGGCTACGGTTTTAGTGTCAATTGGGTTAATGGCAATGCAGATTTATTTTGGTGTCACACGGAGGCAGTAAAACAACAGGCTATTAAATTAGGAATGTCCCCTGAAAAAATCCAGTTATCGTCCCAGCTTTTGCGAGAAAATTTTTACCAAGACTCATTAACCGAACAGGAAAAAAAGCAGTTTTTGCAGGATAAACTTAACCTCGATACTCACAAATTTACCCTACTTCTCTCTACCAATGGGGCTGGTTCACAAAATCACATTGACTTTCTAAAAGTACTCTTACCCCTAGCAGAAAAATTACAGGTGATCGTTCTTTGTGGAAAAAATCCCGATGCTCAAAAAAAAGTGCTCCAATGGTGTCAAATTCATTCCCAATTAAAAACTTCTGTGTTAAGTTTCACGGAAAAAATGCCTCAATTATTGCAAGTGAGCCAGGCGAATGTTCAACGTCCTGGTTTTATGATGACAGCCGAGTCCGTTTATTGGAGGTGTCCGATAATTTTTAATGGTATGGGAGGAATTATGCCCCAGGAATCTTTAGCAATTCGTTATTTTTTACCCCGAAAAATGGCTACGACCATTACTCGTCCTCAGCAATTATTTTCCACTATCAAAAATTGGCTAGATTTTCCAGAAAGTTATGAGATAATTTGTCAAGCTCATCATGCTTATCAAAGCTATCCTCTTACTGGCCAAGAACAAGTTCAGAGGTTGATCGAGCAAGTCAAGGCAAGTCAATATCCCCTTTTCCAATAATCTTTAATGTTTCATCACTATGACCTACCCTCTACGGATTTTAATCCTAACCTCTAATACAGGCTACGCCCATAATGCAGCCGCCAATGCTTTTCGGGAATGGTGTGAATACTTATATGGAGAAAAAATAATTGTTGAAATTGAGCTTTTGTTAGAAAATTCCCATCCTAATTACCGCAAATTAGTAAATTTTTATAATTTTATCCAACGGAATATTCCCTTACTCCATAATCTCTACTATGCAATTTTAGAATACCAAAAAGATCTTCAAGATATTCGTCCGGGTAAACCTTTTGTGGGCAAAAATTATTGGATTCAACGCCTACAAGATTGCTCACCAGATGTTATTCTTTCTACCCATTGTCAGATCAATTTGGGTTATTTTGATCTAGCCAAACAGATATTAAGCCGCCCTCTAATTTGCATGACTTACTGTACGGAAGTTGATGGCGGTTTTGGTTTTACCCATAATTGGATTAATCCTAAGGTTGATATTTTTTGGACACAGACTCCAGAAGTCAGTGCACAGGCTGTAAAGATGGGATTAAGGCCAGAACAGATCTTTAACTGGGGAACCTTATTAAATCGCTCCTTTTATGAACCTATTTTAACAGAGGAAGATAAAAAAGCTTTCTTACAAAATGAATTAGGGCTACAGGCTGATCGATTTACTGTTTTATTAGGAACTGGGGGAGCAGGAGCTAATAATCATTTAAAATTTTTGCAGCAATTGTTACCCTTAGAAAAGCGAATTCAGGTCATTGCTCTCTGTGGCAAGAATGCTGTGACCAAAACTAAATTGGAGGAATGGCAAGTTTCTCACCCCAATTTTTCCCTTTGTGCTTTACCGTTTACCAACCAAATGGCTAAATTGCTCCAGATTAGTTCTGTTATTGTGGCTCGTCCAGGGGCGAGAACGGCGATCGAATCGATTCATTGTGGTTGTCCAATGATTTTTAATCTGATGGGAGGAGTAATGCCCCAGGAATTGTTGGCAATGCGTTACTTTAAAGATCGAGATATTGCTCATTCGGTTCGTTGGGCAAAAGAGTTAAGAATTATCCTTGAGTTCTGGCTAGATACACCAGAAACCTATTGTCAGCTTAAAACAAGAGTTATCGCGTCTAAACTCAATCATCATCCTGAAACTATTATGAAATCTATCATGACGAATATTCAAGAAAAATCTAAGGACGGATCCTTCTTTTGGGATATAAACCCCGTCTCACTTGAAACCAATATTTTTGATCACTCAAGTAGATCCCCCTAAATCCCCCTTAAAAAGGGGGACTTGCTGCTAAAAGATATCTCCAAAAACTTCAGTTCCCAAAATAGATGTGGTTTAGCAGCATTTATGTGACGGAGTTATCCTTAACCTTTGCGCTCAGATGGAATAAATGATACAATAATCACAACTTCTATTCCGTTTACCTTTTTCTTCCTATTTATAGTTTTATATGAGTGATTTACAACAGAGATTGGCAAACCTATCTGCAACCAAATTAGCTTTTCTCTCCCAAAAAATTGAAGGACAAATTAATTTACTGAAGGCTGAACCGATCGCTGTTATCAGTGTTGCTTGTCGTTTTCCAGGAGGGAGTAATAGCCCAGAAGCCTATTGGCAGATGTTAGAGCAAGGTAGAGAGGGTATTAAAGAGGTTCCCAAAGAGCGTTGGGATATTGATAAATATTATGATCCTGAACCGTTAAAATCGGGAAAAATGCAGGGGAGGGAAGCCGCCTTTTTAGATAGTGTTGATCAATTTGATCCTCAATTTTTTGGTATCACACCGAGGGAAATTTTAAACCTAGATCCCCAGCAAAGACTACTTTTAGAAGTTGCCTGGGAAGCATTAGAGAGAGGTAATCAAGCTCCAGAAAAATTAACCAATACGGCTACTGGGGTTTTTATTGGTATCTCTTCCTTTGACTATTCGATGAAAATTGTGGATGAGCCGATTGATCCTAAATATTATGATGCCTATTTAGTCTCTGGCAATGCCTTAAGTATGGCTGCTGGTCGTCTCTCTTTCCTCTTGGGATTAACCGGGCCTGCTTTTGCCGTCGATACGGCTTGCTCTTCTTCTCTATTGAGTGTTCATCTCGCTTGTCAGAGTTTGCGCTATCGAGAATGTCATTTAGCCTTAGCGGGGGGGGTCAATATCCTGTTATCACCGATTAATAGCGTTTGTTTTTCTCAATCTGGGATGATGTCTAAAGATAGTCGCTGTTATAGCTTTGAGGCGCGGGCTAACGGTTATGTTCGAGGTGAAGGTTGCGGTATTGTCGTTCTCAAACGCTTAGGAGATGCTCTCAGAGATCGGGATAATATTTTAGGGGTGATTCGGGGTTCTGCGGTCAATCAAAATGGGCAAAGGGGAGCGGTTTTTATTCCCAATGGCTTGGCCCAACAGTCGGTTATACGTGAGGCATTACAAAATGCCGGAATTACACCGGATCAAGTTAGTTATCTAGAAGCTAATGCTGTCGGTTTACCCCTCAGTGATCCCATCGAAATGGCCGCGATCGCCGAAGTATTTGCAGAGAAAAAAGCGAGTCAAAAGCCACTTTTTGTCAGTTCGATCAAAACGAATATTGGTAATCTGGAAGCAGCCGGTGGCATCTCGGCCCTAATTAAAGTCATTTTGGCCTTACAACATCGAAAAATTCCTTGCCATCTTAATTTTAAAAACCCTAGTCCCTTAATTGAATGGAGTAAAGTCCCCTTTGTTAAAATTCCGACCCAAACCGTTGATTGGCAGGTCGAACAGGAAAGAATTGCGGGCATCAGTTCTTTTGGGCTAAGTGGCACCAATGTCCATCTGATTTTGGAGGAAGCACCCTATCAAGAAAAGCCATTTCAATCGATTACTCGTCCCTATCATTTACTAGCTCTATCGGCTAAAACCCAACCGGCTCTAAGGGAATTAGTGAAAAAATATCAATCTTACTTTGCCCAGGCAGAAAGTTCAAGCAATTTAGGCGATATTTGCTACAGTACCAATATAGGAAGAAATCATTTTCCCTGTAGATTGGCCGTTGTCGGTAACTCGATCAGCGATATTCAGCGACAGTTGGATAAATTCTTGGTTGAGCAGCATAACATTAATCTGAATCAAGATAGTCTGAATATTCGTCCCCCTAAACTGGTTTTTTGTTTCCATGAATTGGACAAAGAATGTTTGATTTTAGCTCAACAACTGTATGAGACAAGTCCCAGTTTTCAAGAATATTTACAGGGATGCGATCTGCTATTTATCTCTCTCCTTGGCAAGTCGATTCTAGCTCCGTTTTTAGAAACTAAAATCTCCCCCCAACTACTGACTTCAGCGATCGCTAAACCCCTAATTTTTAGTCTCCTATACGGATTGGCTAAACTGTGGCTAGGTTGGGGAATAATGCCTAGTGCCATGCTAGGAGATGGGGTCGGAGAATATGTTGCCGCTTGTTTATCGGGGTTGATGACCCTAGAAGATAGTGGACGATTGTTATTAGCTCAAAATGATGACCAACGGGTCGAGATCCTCAGAACCCTTGAGTTTTCTAATCCTACAATTCAATTTATTCCCACTCGTGGCCACCAAGGATTGTCCGCGGCCACTGGGGAATATTGGTCTGTTCTAGCATCAGCCCTGGTATCAGCAACCTATCATTCTCTAAACCTAGAAAAGTATGATTATCTTATCCAAGTTAGTACTCAATTTGAGATCAAAAACCCAGCTAATTTGACGAGTTTTACCTTAGCCAATTCAGACAATAATCATGGTTCAGTTTGGCTGGTAATGCTGAATAATCTTGCCCAGTTATACACTAAGGGTATAAAAATTGACTGGGTTAGCTATGATCAGGATTATACCTATCAAAAATTAGTATTACCAACCTATCCTTTTCAACGACAACGGTATTGGCGGCAAGGAAAACCTCCTCAAGCCTCAACTCCTTTGGCAAGCAGTAGCCCCATTTTAGATTTAATTCAACAGGCAGATAGCCAACAACTACAACAAATTCTGGCTACAACAGGCACTTTTTCCGCCGAGCAAATAGCCCTCTTACCGCAGCTACTGGAGACGTTAATTGATCTTCATCAATCCCAAACAGCTAGGACATTTCCATCTGAGATTCTCAAGGCATTTGGGAAAACCCCTGACAGCGATCGCCTCACCTTTTTGATGACCTATTTACAGACGCAGATTCAACCGAGGCTAGATCCTTCTCTTCCGGCTTTAGATCCTCAGCAATCTCTACTCGATTTGGGTCTAGATTCGATGAAAGCGACAGAAATCATGCTGGCAATGTATGAAGATTTACAATTAAGTTTGTCCATCGAATCTCTATTCGATCAACCGACGCTCGCCGGTTTAGCCACTCTAATTCTGACAAACTTAAATACTAAGATTCCTCCTCAAGTAGAAAAAATTAATCTGCAAGCCGAAGTCGTGCTAGAAACAACAATCGTACCGGAATTCTTGGATCGAGAGACGGTCTTTCCCCTAGCCCAAGAGCCGAGGACGATTCTTTTAACCGGAGCCACGGGATTTTTAGGGGCTTTTTTACTGGCAGAACTCTTACAACAAACTCCAGCTAAAATTTACTGTTTGGTCAGGGGCAAGGATGAAGAAGAAGCCAGGCTCAGACTGCACAATAATTTAAAGACCTACAAATTATGGCGCAATCCCTATGATTCACAAATTATCCCGATTTTGGGTAATCTAGCGGAACCATTGATGGGATTATCTTCTGAAAAATTTAACCAATTAGCATCAGAAGTAGATGTGATTTACCATAATGGGGCCCAATTAAGCTATGTTCATTCCTATTCCCAACTTAAAACTACCAATGTAATCGGCACGAAAACGGTTCTGGGTTTTGCGGTCTTGAAAAAAATTAAACCGATGCATTTTGTTTCCAGTGTCGCTGTATTTGAAGCCTCTGCTTATGAAGGCAAAGTGTTAACCGAAGGGGATCCAATTTTAGAATCAGAGGGCATTTGCCTCGGTTATTCCCAATCAAAATGGGTGGCAGAGCGTCTAGTTTGGTTGGCCGGACAACGGGGATTACCGATTACCATTTATCGTCCTGGTCTGATCAGTGGGGATAGTCAGACAGGGATTTCCAACACCGATGACTTTTTTATCAGAATGATTCAGGGCTGCTTACAATTGGGATTTGTGCCGGATCTGCCTCTACCCTTAAATTTTTCGCCTGTCGATTATGTGGCTAAGGCGATCGCCTATTTATCTCGTCAAAATATCTCTGAAGGTAAGGTTTTTCACCTCCAAAATCCGGCTCCGCTACCCTGGTCAGAATATCAAAATTTCACCCGAACTCAAGGCATTCCCCTAGAGACCGTGAGCTATCCAGCTTGGGTCGAAAAACTCAAAGCTCCTCAACAGAAGCAAAACCCTCTCTATCCTCTCCTACCTTTTTTAATGCAGACTAACTCCGGCGGATTGACCTACCTGGAAAGAGCGGCTTCTGCCCAGGCTCCTCAGATTGATTGCCAGGCCACAGTTCAGGCTCTTGCCCATAGTGGTATTGTTTGTCCAGCTTTTGAAGATTTATTTAAGAGCTATTTAGCCTATTTTATTCGCAGTGGTCTATTGATCAGTGATTTACCGATCATTCGCCGCCTCTCTCAACAATCTTGATCGGATGTTTAAATTATTGGATATTTCTAATGGGATATTTCTAAAATAAGTTTTCTTAATAAATATGACAATTATCGGTATGGGCTATCAAAACTTTATTGAGATTCTGCAAGCCAGGGCAAGACAACAGCCCAATGATCGTATTTTTGTTTTTCTTAAGGATGGTGAAACCGAATCAGCAGAGTTAACCTATTTTCAATTGGATCGACAAGCGAGGGTCATTGCTGCCCATCTACAATCTTTAAATCTGGCAGGGGAGAGAGCTTTACTGTTATACCCATCAGGCTTGGAGTTTATTAGTGCCTTTTTGGGTTGTTTATATGCAGGGGTGATTGCCGTTCCCGCCTACCCGCCTCGTCCCAATCGTTCTTTTCAACGCATTCAGTCCATTGTTCAGGATGCTCAGGCAATCGCCATTCTCACAAACAGTACTCTTTACCCTAGCCTAGCCTCGAAACTTGCCCTACTACTTCCACCTCAATTCCAGCACTGGATTGCGACAGATACCCTCACTTTCGACCTAGCTTCCCAATGGCAGAAAGTCTCAATTCAGCCAGAAACAATTGCCTTGTTACAATATACTTCTGGTTCTACCAACACGCCGAAGGGCATCATGGTCAGTCATGGCAATCTAATTCATAATCAACAGCAGATCCAGCAAATTTTTGGCCATGATCACCAAAGCATCGTTGTGGGTTGGTTACCCCTCTTTCACGACATGGGCTTAATTGGTAATGTTCTCCAACCTTTATATTTAGGCTCCCAGGCGATTTTGATGTCGCCTATCGATTTTTTACAAAAACCCCTGCGTTGGCTTAAAGCCATTTCTCATTATCAAGCCCATACTAGCGGCGGCCCAAATTTTGCCTACGATCTTTGTTTGAGTAAAATATCGCTAGAACAAAGAGAGCACTTGGATTTGCGAAGTTGGCGAGTGGCCTTTAACGGTGCGGAACCGATCCGAGCAGAGACACTACAAAGATTTAGGGATTATTTTCTTCCCTGTGGTTTGTCTCGTGTGGCCTTAACCCCTTGTTATGGGATGGCAGAAGCGACCCTCATGATTACCGCCAAACCCCAGGGCACGGAACCTCTGTTTCTGTCCCTTGATTCCCAACACTTGCAACAGAATCAGGTCAAACTCGATCAAGCCACAACCAGTTATCGTTTAGTGGGAGTTGGGCAAAGTCATAATTATTGCCAGATTGTCATTGTTGATCCGGAAACCTGCTGTACTTGCGCCCCTGATCAGGTGGGAGAAATCTGGATCACCGGCAAATCGGTTGCTCAAGGCTATTGGCGCAATACCCGTGCCAGTCGGGAAAGTTTTCAGGCTTATTTAAAAGATACGGGTCAAGGGCCTTTTCTCCGTACGGGAGACCTCGGATTTTTGTACAAGGGAGAATTGTGGATTACGGGAAGGTTGAAGGAGATCATTATTATTCGAGGGGCTAATTATTATCCCCAAGACTTAGAGATTTTGGCTCAACAAAATCATCCTGCTCTCCGCTTGAATGGGGGAGCCGCTTTTGCTGTGGAAAAAAATGGTATTGAGCAGTTGGTATTAGTGCAGGAAATTGAGCGTTCCTATTTGAACAATCCGCCCGTAGAGGAAATTGCGACAGTGGTTCGTCAAGCGATTGCCTCTGAATACGACCTTCATCTCCAAACCCTCGTGCTGATCAAACCCGCTAGTTTACCCAAAACTTCTAGTGGAAAAATTAAACGAGTGGCCTGTCGTGCTGATTTTTTGCAACAACGCTTACCCATCCTTGCCCAATGGGAATTAAGTCAGGGAGAACTGGAGACAGCATTTTTAGCGACAGATATTCGCCCTCAAGGTAATTTCAGCCAAGCTGATATTGCTGGTTGGTTACAAATTCGATTAGCGGTTTATTTGCATCTATCTCCAGACAAAATCGACATTGAGCAGTCCTTTGATTATTATGGTATGGATTCGGTTCAAGTGGTCTCGGCGATGGAAGATCTGAGTGCTTGGCTCGGAGAGAATTTTGACGCGACTTTGTTTTGGCAATATCCTAGCATTGCCGCTTTATCAGAACATTTAGCTAGTCAAAAAATCTCACGGCAAACTCACTCCTAGGATCTTTTCGGAAAAACCTCCCTATAATTTTTATACTCCTTTGTAAGCTGAAAACTATCCATGAAATTACCACCAAATGCTAGAGAACCAATTGCCATTATTGGTATTGGGTGTCGTTTCCCTCAGTCCCAGACCCCAGAAGAATTTTGGCAGTTGTTGGCAAATGGAGTGGATGCAGTGGGAGAAATTCCTGCCTCTCGCTGGGATGTTGAGGCTTACTACGACCCCGATCCGACCAAACCGCATAAAATGAGCACACGTTGGGGGGGCTTCATTGACAAGATTGAAGAATTTGATCCGCAATTTTTCGGAATTGCCCCTAGGGAAATCTCCAGTATGGATCCCCAGCAACGACTGATGTTAGAGGTGGCTTGGGAGGCGATTGAAGATAGTGGACAACAGGCCGAAAATCTCGCCGGAAAACCGGTGGGTGTCTTTGTCGGTATTTCCTCCCAGGAATATTCCCACAACATTCTTGGTTCTGATGATCCCTATTGTTTGTCTGGAAATACTGGCTGTGTGACTGCCAATCGAATTTCCTATGTGTTTGATTTTAAGGGGCCGAGTTTGGCGATCGATACGGCTTGTTCTTCTTCTTTGGTTGCCACCTATCTTGCTTGTGAATCGCTCTGGAAGGGTGAAAGCAGTTTGGCTCTAGCAGGGGGAGTACAAGCCATTCTTTCCCCTGGACTGATGATTAGTTTTTGTAAGGCAGGTTTACTATCCCCTGACGGTCGTTGTAAATCCTTTGATGCGGCGGCTAACGGTTACGTTCGAGGTGAAGGGGCTGGGATGGTACTTTTAAAGCCCTTATTCCAGGCTCAAAAGGATGGAGATTCTATCTATGCGGTCATTCGGGGTGGAGCGATTAACCAAGATGGACGTAGTAATGGCATGGCGGCTCCGAATCCTGAGGCTCAAGAAGCGGTTTTGCGATCAGCCTATCAAAGTGCGGGAATTTTCCCTAGTCAGGTTTATTATGTAGAAGCTCATGGTACAGGCACAAAAATTGGTGATCCGATTGAATTAAATGCTCTGGGTAAGGTTGTCGGAGAAAATAGAGCATCGGGTAATTATTGTGCGATCGGATCGGCGAAAACCAATGTTGGACATTCCGAAACTGCCGCAGGAATTACAGGTGTTATCAAAGTGGCTCTGGCTCTTAAGCATCGACAGATTCCGCCTAGCTTACATTTTCACCAGCCTAATCCCTACGTTAATTTTGAGAAATTACAACTGCGAGTACAAAATAACTTAACTACTTTACCAGTCAGTCCTGAACCTGTAATTATGGGGGTCAGTTCCTTCGGTTTTGGTGGAACCAATGCCCATCTGGTGTTAAGTGAACTGTCCCAGGATAATCCCATTGAAGAAGACGTTGCCTGTAAACCGACTTTTTTCCTGTTGCCCCTCTCTGCTAAAGACGGCAAAACCTTACAAGTCTTAGCGGGTCGTTATGCCCAGCACCTACAAAACAATCCGACTCTTTCCCTTGGGGACATTTGTCTTAGTGCGAGTTGTCGTCGTTCCCACTTTAGCCATCGTCTTACCCTGATCGCTCATTCTCGTGAGCAATTTTTAAAGCAATTACAATCAGTACAAGTAGGAGAAGAAGAGGTTGGCATACAAAGTAATTCGGGCAAATTACACCGCTCGAACCAGATTGCTTTTTTATTTACAGGTCAGGGTTCTCAGTATGTCGGTATGGGCAAGGAACTGTATGAGTCTCAACCGACCTTCCGCAAGGCTTTAGATACCTGTGATCAAATTTTGCGTCCTTTGCTAGAAAGATCTCTACTAGAAGTTTTATATCCTTCTAGTGCGGATCGGGCGGTCGAAACTATTCTGCTCGACCAAACTCTCTATACCCAACCGGCGATCTTTGCAGTGGAATACGCTTTGGCTCAGTTGTGGCTATCCTGGGGAATTCAACCCACTGCAGTAATGGGCCATAGTGTTGGGGAGTATGTGGCGGCTTGTATTGCGGGAGTTTTTAGTTTAGAAGAGGGATTAAAGCTAATTGTCACTAGGGCGCGTTTGATGCAGTCTTTACCGGCTGGCGGGGGAATGTTAGCGATTTTGGCGAATGAGTCGGTTGTGGGAGAGGCGATCGCTGAATACGAAGAGGACGTTTATATTGCTGCCTTTAATGGCCCGGAAAATGTCGTAGTATCGGGAGCTTTAACTGCTTTAGAACAAATTATCCAAAAATGCTTAAAACAGGAAATTCCCTATCGTATTCTAGCAGTCTCCCATGCTTTCCACTCTCTCTTAATGAAACCGATCCTGGCTGAATTTAAAGCATTAGCGGCGACTATCACCTATTCCCAGCCCAAAATTAAGATTATTTCTAATTTAACTGGTCAATTTATCAGTACAGAATTAACCGATCCGAATTATTGGTGTGATCATATTTGCCAGCCGGTTAACTTTCATCGCAGTATGCAAACCCTTTATCAGCAAGGCTATCAGGTCTTTCTGGAAATTGGAACTCAACCGACTCTTTTGGGAATGGGACGCTATTGCTTGAGTGATCATAATCTGCGTTGGATTCCCAGTCTCCGGCCTCAACAGTCTGATTGGCAACAGTTATTGCAGAGTTTAGCCACTCTTTATCTTGATGGTTTTGCTATCGATTGGTCAAGATTTTACCAGGACTATCCCCAATTCAAAGCAGTTTCTCTGCCCTTTTATCCCTTTCAACGCCAACGCTATTGGTTTGATGATGGTAAGCTAAATAGTCTCATGGTACTTACTTCGACAAAAAGGGATGCTGCTGCTCCGTTAGGGGTGTTGGGAAAACAGATTGCCCTGGCCGGTTCAAAAGAGATTTATTTTGAGAGTCAGCTAAGTCAAACCAGTCCCGCCTATCTAAAGGATCATCAGCTTTACGAAAAAGTTGTTATCCCTGCAACGGTTTATATTGAAATGCTTCTAGAGGCTGGGAGGAGAAGCCTAAAAACCGAAGGTCTCAATTTAGAAAGTTTTAACATTGAGCAACCGTTAAGCATTCCCAATGAGGGATTTGTGACGTTGCAAGTTGCATTGAGGCAAGATGAAAACTCCTGTTATTCTGGAGAAATTTTTAGCTTATCGGCCGATCCCAATGCAAAAGATTTAGAGCAAGCAGTTTGGATTAAGCACGCGGTTGGCCATCTGTCGCCCCTGAGTCAAGCTCTACCCCTAACAACTCTAAAGCAGGAAGAATTGGCGGATTATCAAAGTTTAGTTCCAGATTACGACTTTTTACAAAGTTATGGGCTGAATTATGGCCCTACTTTCCGAGGTATCCAAAAAGTATGGTGGAAGCAAAATCAAGCGATCGCGGAAATCCAATTACCCCAGCCAGTGGAAACGGCAGGTTATCAAGCCCATCCTGCTCTTCTAGATTCCTGTTTTCAAAGTATTATTGCCGCTCTCTTCGCGGTGGAACAGGGAGAAGACAACCAAAAAGCTCAAAATGGATTTTATCTACCGGTTGGTTTTGAGTCTTTTCAATTAGGACAGACTCTGGGAAATGCCCTCTGGTGTCAAGTTGAGATTCAAGAAAAAAATTCCCAACTTTTGCGAGTTCAAGTCAATCTTTTTAATCAAGCCGGTCAGTTAATCGGACAAATTCAAAATCTGATCTTGCGTTGGCTGAATATCGGTATTTTGCGATCGCTTTTAAGTCAAAATGACTCGTCTGAAAACTGGCTGTATCAAGTTAATTGGCAGGCCAAACCCGCCCAGACGGCCCCTGCTTGGTCGCCTCAAAACTGGTTGATTTTTGCCGATAGTCAGGGTATCGGTCTAGATCTGGCCAAGGCTCTTCGTGCTCAAGGCGATCAGTGTGTAATGGTAGAGATTGGTAACGAATTTAGCCAGGAAAATGCCGAAGGCTATCGGCTCAACCCGACTCAACCCGATGATTTTAGTCAACTTTGGCAGAGTATCACCAGAGCGGGGGAAATCGAGATTAATGGCATTATTCATCTTTGGAGTTTAGAGATTCGAGATATTCAGTTGACGGAACAGATTAAAGGCTGTGGTAGCGCACTATCGCTTTTACAAACCCTTGCTCAAAGTCACCTCAAAACACCGCCCAAGATTTGGTTTGTCACCCAGGGAACGCAAGTAATTGACGATGCCAAATTAAATTTACACCCCGAACAGGCAACGTTATGGGGATTAGGTAAAACGAGCAATTTAGAATATCCCCAATTTCGGGGAGTGTTGCTAGATCTCGATCCGAATCCTGCCTCCAATCCGGTGGCCTCGCTGGTGGAAACATTGGCAAGTACGGATGCAGAAAATCAAATTGCCTACCGTCAAGGACAACGCTATGTCGCTCGTTTACAACGCTCTCAACCAGAGGCGAAACCAACGGAACATCAACTGCTTGCTCCTGTCGGCGTTCCTTTTCAATTAAAAATTAGTGAATACGGGCTGCTGGAGAATTTAAAGCTGGTTGCCTGTGAGCGCGTCCTTCCCGGCCCTGATGAGGTAGAAATTGCCGTCAAAGCAGTGGGTTTAAATTTCCGTGATGTACTAAATGCCTTAGGTTTACTCCAGCGTTTGAGTGAGGAATTAGGGATTAGTAAGGCTCAGGAAATTCCCTTTGGGGGGGAATGTAGCGGCATTGTGGTGGCCGTTGGAGCCGGTGTTTCCCAAATTAAAGTGGGTGACGAAGTGGTGGCGGCCCTGGCGATCGGTAGTTTGGCCAGTCATGTTCGTGCGAAGGCGGGTTTAGTGGTTGCCAAACCCCCTAATCTCAGTTTTAGTGAAGCGGCTACCATCAGCACGGCTTTTCTGACGGCTTACTATGGTTTACATCATTGTGCTCAGATTAAAGCTGGCGATCGCGTTTTGATTCATGCAGCAGCAGGCGGGGTAGGGCAAGCAGCAGTGCAATTGGCGCAACGGGCCGGGGCAGAAATTATTGGTTCAGCTAGTCCGCTCAAGTGGAATTTTCTCAAGGAAATGGGAGTAACCGCAACCGTCAATTCTCGTTCTCTAGATTTTGCAGTCGAAGTTCGAGAACTAACCCAAGGAGAAGGAGTGGATATTGTCCTTAATAGTCTCAAGGGAGAGTTTGTCGATCAAAGTTTTGCCGTACTCAAGCCAGGTGGACGCTTTCTGGAAATTGGCAAACTGGAAATTTGGAGTGAAGAAAAAGCTCACAGCCAACGCCCCGATGCGGCTTATTTCTTGTTCGATTTAATCGAAGTAGCCTTGGTCAACCCCGATCTAATTTATGGAATGTTCCAAGACTTAATACGAGATTTTGAACAGGGATCCTTGAAACCCTTACCTTTAACGGAATTCAAGATTGAGCAAAGTGTCGTTGCTTTTCGTTACATGGCTCAAGCCAAACATTTGGGAAAAGTGGTAATTACCCTACCTGAATTGATCGCCACAGAAAATATTTCAGCCTTAACAGAGATTCGCCCTGATGCTAGTTATCTGATTACAGGAGGCTTGGGAGCCTTGGGACTACAGGTCGCACAATGGCTGGCACTAAAAGGGGCAAAAAACTTAGTTTTAACGGGAAGAAGTAAACCCAATAATACCGCTCAAAATTTGATTAGAGAACTACAGCAAGACGGGGTAGATGTTTTGGTCACTAGCTGTGATCTGACTGACGAAACAGAGGTTATCCAACTCTTTCAACACATTCAGCAACAATTACCTTCCCTGAAAGGCGTTATTCATGCAGCCGGTGTTTTAGATGATGGCACCTTGTCGAGTTTAAGTTGGGAGCGTTTTGAAACCGTGATGGCTCCTAAGGTGACAGGTACCTGGAATTTACATCAATCTAGTCTAGACCTGGAATTGGATTTCTTCATCTGTTTTTCTTCGGCGGCGGCCCTCTTGGGAGCGTCTGGTCAAGGCAATTATGCAGCCGCTAATAGTTTTATGGATGCGATCGCCCATTATCGCCAAGCTCAGGGTTTACCCGCCTTAAGTATTAACTGGGGAACATGGGAAAGCGGTGGGATGGCCACAACCCTGAAGGAAGCCAGTAAACAGCGACTTTTACAAATGGGTTTAGGCATGATTCCCCCCCATGACGGTCTGAAAATTCTTGAACATCTCCTTAATGTTGCTTCTCCTCAAATAGGAGTTATGAAGATGGACTGGGAAACCCTTTTTACTCAATTTCCCCCTGGCTTTGAAGTTCCCTTTCTAGAAGATCTTCGAGAATCGTCCTCTGCTACTAGTCCGCAGACAACAGAATCTGAGTTCTTAGTTACCCTAAAAGCGGCTCCTAGCAATGATCAACGAAATTTATTAATTGACTTTATTCGCCAACAACTGGCTAAGGTCTTAGGATTGAATTCATCTGATAATATCAACCCGGATGCTCGCCTCTTTGACCTGGGCTTGGATTCTCTAATGGCGATCGAACTCAATAATCGTTTTGAGATTCATTTAGGTTGCACCCTCAACCAATCCGTCATTTTTAATTATCCAACCGTTGAAACCTTAGCGGATTATTTAGCTCAAGAATTGCTGGGCATAGCTACTATCGTAACGAGTGTTCAAACTACCATTGTGCCTGGGTCTAACGCTCCAGTAAGTTTTGACAATGAAGACCTAGATGATTTATTAGCAGAGTTGGAGACTGTCTCTGATCAGGAAATTCAAGCAAGATTAACTCGAAAATAGTGAATCTTAAGGTCAAGGTCAGCTAACCTATTAGTGACTGTCTATTTTGGATCAAATTCGGATCAAAGGAGTGTATGGGTTATGCGTTTAAAAGGTGTGGGGTTAGGACTATTGCTACTGTTGTGTTGGACTAGTATTGGGCGTTCCGATAGTCCTGGTTTTAGAAGTTCTTTATCCATAACCCTAGAGCAACTCAATCGCCTCAAAAAGGAATTTAAGGTCACTCCTCCATCTACCGTCGCTGAACCGCTAGAAAACTTCAATTCCTCATCAAGCCTAACTGATCTGGATAAATCCCAACTAGTTCAGGAAGTTCTTAGCCAAAATCAGAGTCAGGTTCAATCTCCTCAGTCCAAACCCACCGTTATCCAATCCTTATATGTCAAACCAGAAGGGATATTTATCTATTTGACAGGGGATGATCCAGTTGTGGTTATGGATTCTCAAAAAGAGCCAGGAACTATCCACCTCAGTCTCCAGGCAACCCGACTTGACCCTTATTTTAAATTACCTCAAAACACTAAGCAGGCTGAATCGTTCGTGGAATCGGTTCAAGTTAACCAGATTGATAGTGAACCGAGCATTTCTAAAGGCACAACGGTGACGAGTGTAGAAATTATTATTAAGACGGATCACAAAAATTGGCAGGCCATTCCCCGTCAAAGCGGTTTGATTCTGTCCGTGATACAAACTCCCCCTGCTTCTACCATTAAGCAGGCCTTGCCCCAGTCTTCTGCCGTCGTTAATAAAGTTAAGTTTCCCCCCCGGCCTGAACAATGGGTAGGGGAGAGCCATAGGGCTGCTATGCCAGTCAATCCGACTCCAGCGAAAATTGCCCAAACGCTTCCAGAATCGATTCCTGTCCCTAGTCCAGAAAATTTCGTTGAACAGCCAGTCACTCCTGAACCTACAGTTGCGCCAACCTCTCCTACCGTTAATGAAGCAGTTCCCTTAGCTAGTCCAGAAAGCTCGTTGGATGATTCAGTAACGCCGGAAAAAACTGTCGAAGATAATGTCCCCGTCGAACCCGTTCCTGAAGCGATCGCTCCTGCCATTGAAACGCCTCTTGCTCGTCAACCCATTCGTTTACTTCATCTCAATACAGCTAACCAACTCAAAGCGGGGGATTCCATTGCTAGTTATGGTGAAACTCAAACGATTCAAGGAGGATCTGGAACGGGGAACCAAACCTATTTTACTTACAGTGATTGGGGCTTGACGGATGATTTACAGATCGGTTGGGCCTATATGCTCAACGATGACCCCACCTATTTGCCGATTAATGGGGTTAATATTGACCAGCAGTACCAGTCAATGGGGCCCAATATTAAATATCGTTTTTACCAGGACGAAAATTGGTCTTTGGGAATTTTAGGCGCGTTAGAACAGTTCCAGATTTATAGTGGGCCAGGTTTATATAATAATCAGGAATCTCCGACGGTGAGTAATACCCTAGCCGGAACCATTCAAGTTCCGATTAGTTATGATCTCAGTAAAGAATTCCAGGTTACTCTGACTCCTAGCGTTAATATTTTTTCTAATAACCTCAATGGAGTTCCTTTCTTTGGCACGATTTTTAATGTGGGTGCCGGGGCTAGTTGGCAGATTTTTGATAATCTTTCGGTTTTTGCCAATACTACAGTGCCATTGGGTTCTGGCAATAATGCTTTAAATACATCCCGTCAATTGTTCCGAAAAGTGCTCTGGTCAGTGGGAGGAACCCTTGCCTATAACAAGGCGATCGCTATTGAATTGCATTTAACCAACTCCTTTGGAGGAACTCCGACCACCGGTATTCTGACTTTACCAACTGCCAGTAACGAGGTATTGTTAGGCGGCAGTTTTATTATGGTTCCCTCGGCCAAGGAAAAACGGAATGACATTGTTCTCAGCGATCGCAATCAAAAGTTGTCCTTTGATTGGTTTACCCTAACCACACCCTATATTTTACCGACGGATGATTATGGCTTACGGTTAGCGGGAGATTCGGGTGGCAGTATTGGTGGTGGTATTTTTTACAGTTTTCTTCAGGACTTTCAAGTCGAAGCGATCGTTTCTTCCATCGGTGGCTTTGATACCCAGTCTGTCCTTGGCACTGCCCTGGGAACTGATACCCAATGGCGGGCCGGTGGTAAACTCGTGCTCTTAAATCAGCTAGATGGGGATCCTTTTTCTATTAGTGGACGCTTAACCTTTGGTCGGGATTTTGGTAACAAACAGGGCTACATGATGGTGGAATATCCCATGATGTATGAATTTAATGAACAATGGGCAGCCCTATTTTCCCCGAAGGCGGCTATTAATGGCGGCAATACGCCGGTAGGTTTGGGATTTGGTATTAATTATCAAATCATGCCTGAGCTTCAAATGATTGGGGAAGTAACCCCGATTATCACAGGGGAGCGGACTGTCTGGGCCGCAGGATTCCGAATTTTCCCTATCAAAAATATTGCGATTGATCTGCTTGGCACCAATTCCACTAGCCAATTTGATTTAGGAGAGTTAGTTGCCGAACCAGGCACTCGTTTCTCCGCCAGCATTCAGTGGCATAGATAATTTTCAGAAAAAAAGCTAATTGGAATTAGCGAAATGCGGATCCCATCTTTTTCATTTTTGGGTATTAGGATGGACAAAGTTTCCACTCATCCATGATCTTTGTAACGTTATTTTGGTAAGTTTGAGGGTTCGTGAGAGTAAATCCCTCTGTGGCTAGATCAAGTAAGAATTGACTAGCTGCCTTCCTCGCATCAAGCGTTTTAACATTGGCTTGATATTTTTCTAAAGCTGCTTTGTAATCCTCTTTTTTGAGCAAAACCTCTGTCACTAAAAAATTTACACTATCTTGATAAGAGTCAAAAACCCGATAGCGATTACCAAAGCGACGGCTTTCATCAAAAACAAAACGATCATCTCCATAACTCTCGGAAATGATAATGGCAGTATTGGCTATCTCATTCGGCTGACCAATTAATTGATAGGTTTTAATATTTTCACAAGAACCATCGTGGCAATTTTTTTTGCGATTAATATACTTTAATTTAAAAAGATTATTCGCATAGTAAGCAATACGCGTATGACCAAAATTGGTCTCGAAAGCCGCGATCGCTGTTATAGCACAGGCGGGAACCCCATATTGTTTTTCCAAAGGCAAGGCATATTGAGTAATCTCTTTGATAAAAGCCTGCTTTTCCGATGCCGTTGGCTCAGGAGTGCCAGGAAGATGAGCATTACTATTCAAACCCTTGTCCGGATCCTCGGCAGGAACAGGTGGAAAGGTCAACTTGGGTTTTTGAACAAGCACTAACTCTTTCGGAAGAGTCTCTGATTGTTGACGATCTGAAGCATCTGACAAAACTTGTCGTGCCAGAGAACTTTTGCCTCGTGCTACCACAGAAAAAAAAGAGATAACTAAAATAGCTAACTCTTTTAAAAACAAGCGTTTTCTCATTGACTGTAACTATCTCCTTTCCTGCAATTTATATTGAGGTTGATGTTATCAAGGCTAGAGAGAATTGCCATAAAATTATCTCTTTTGAGTGCCAAATTCGCCAAAGGATGATCCCTCATCTTCAGCATCAAAAGGACTCTAGCTAATTGGTTTTCTGATTTCCGCAAGGAATGTGCGGATATCTATAAATTCAGGGAGCTCTTGAAGCGCATTCAGGGTATCGGCATCGGCCTTGTCAATAATACTATTAAAGGCATTGATTGCCAGGGCCAAACGGGTAGGGTCAACTTGATTCCCACCGGAAACCATACCACCCATCGCCAACATCAGATTAGAAACGGCATCCGAGTCAGCTCCCGCCAGCGTTAAATTAATGGCAGTTTGAACTGCATCCAGTTCTACCCCTCCTCCTAGGGAAATCGCTCCCACCACGGAGGCCGAGTTCACTCGCTCTAATGTACCGTTTACGCTAAGTTGAGTCGGTTTTTGGCCTTTCTTTTCATAGGTAATGGTATTGGTCACTTGCGACTCATCTTGAGCCTGAGCCTTAAGCCCCGACACCGCCACCAGCACAGTAACCAACCCCAATGAAAACACAAGCTTAGAAAATTTCCACATTGCTCAACACTCCAGAATTCACTTTAAATATTCTATGTTTGTTTATTGGAGATTTAGGTTCGTTCTATTTGAGGGACTAATACGCACAGTGACATCTCCAATCTCAAGTACAACTATGCCATTTGCGGGGGCATTGGCCACCGCCTCTGTGCTCAGAGAGGCAGCTTCTCCTAGGGTAGCAGCCGTTACAGTACCAATCGTATTATTGTCTTGGATAATACTCACCGTAATAGTCCCCTGAACCTCACCTTCAAGACTTGTCACAATGGTGGGAATCGCACTGGTCAAGGTAGCAATTTGTTGTTGAGTTAAACTGCCAGTCCTGAAAACAATAATGATGTTCGTTCCTGCCTCATTAACTGCTGTTGTAATTGTGGGCGGAATGATAATCGTTAGTGGACCACCATTCGTGCCAGGCACAATCGTGATCAAATCATTAAATGGCTGTATTTCCCCTGGGGGAGTAACCGTGACGGGCACAGAGATGGGGGTTTGGCTCCCGGCTGTTGGAGCATTCCCACTTGGGAAACCGGCTGGCCCTTGGCTCTGAGCCAAGGTGACAGGGGAAGAAATCAGGGACAAGAGCACCAAGGGACTCACTGTCCAAGCGAAAAGGTTAACTTTTATCATGAATAATACGCTCCAAAAAACTCAACTTTAAACGAGAAATTAATTTTGTCACCCTAATAACTTGTCGGTAGGAAATTGAAACCGTAGTTGAAGCTCAAAACAAACACCGTTCCGCCTGGACTGTTATCCGTTAAATCGGCTCCGGTGGCTACAATCGTGAGGGGAATGGTTGGCACGGGGACAAAGGATAGACCTAAGTTCAAACCCACACCACTCCATTGTAGGCCCACACCCAATTGAGGCGCGACCTGTAAGCCGATACCCCCAAAGACTCCAGTACTGGCCGGATCCTGACGGTAATATCCTCCCCCTACACCGAGGGAAAGTAAGAGGGGTAATTTATTGACCGGATCGTCTGGTTGCAATAGGGAATAACTGGTGACAGTTCCCCAAACACTTGAGGGAATCACCCCTTCCGTACTGTTTCCTGTGCTGTATTGAGCAAAGGCACTCCAGCCAGCCGCGATCGCCACCTGAGTAATTTTATCCATATAAACAACACGAGAGCCTGACAAATCAAAAGTCCCCGTCTGTCCAAAATTATTAATACTACCCATGTTATAGGTCAAGCTTAATCCAATCAGCTTTTCACTATCCCCAAAACCAAAGCCAGTACTAATACTGCCATCTACTTGCCCGTTCCTGGCTTTACCTGCCGTTGCACCGGAAAGTCCAATGAAGAAATCGCCCCAACTCGGGCCAAACGCACTGGGAATACCAAAGGTTAAGGCCGGTGAATAGACTCTTTGTCCAGCAGCAGCAACAATCATTGGATCCACCTTTAACTGTTGCTTCAGTTCTGCCAAACTCTTCGGCTCCTCTGTTTCGCCTTGGCCATTCATCGGAGCAGAAGTATCAGGGCTGTTGTTGTTAACAGACTCAGAGATGGCTTGGGACAACACCTTATCAGAATCAGCAATTTGCTTTTCGTCAAGGGTTGGCAGTTGAGTTGCCGTGTCTTCAGCTGTTACGGTCAAATTGTCTTGGGACGAAAAACTAGATAGTCCAGATTCTTCCCTTGTGGGAACATCATCCGTTAACTCACTTAAGATGAGCGATGATGATAAGTCAGGATTATTCTCTGTGGTATCTTTTGTCTGTGCTAATTTACTAATCGTCTTTGCAATTTGAAAATCTTGCTTTTTACCAGCAGTTTCAAAACCATCGGAGTGAATTAATGCGTTTTCGAGCTGAATTGTCTCCAAAGGACTATTCTTCACTTCCGCTTGGAGTTTTTCCAACTTGGCTAAAAAAAGTTCTTCAGGAGAAATCATGGCGGCATTGGCCATCTCAAGAAAAGCATCTCCTTCTCTGACCGTCTCAGTTTTAATATCTAGGGAAATAGGTAGATAGGCAATCCCTTTAGATTGAATTTCAATCCTTTCTAGGTGAGATTGAACAGTCTGGCTGACAGATGGTTTTTCGGCTGCAAAGGGACTTGTATTAGGAATAATGGGATCATTTCCCAGAAGGCTGGCCGTTAGTTGACTAGCCGTTTGGGCTGATACTGACGAACCCAAACAGAGAAACGTAAGCAAAGGGAGAATGAATCTGTGGTGATGAATTAACATTGCGTTAAGCACTCCTCATCTAAAAAAAAGTCAATGAAACAATAAATACATATTACTATTATGTGAGCAAGAATTTTGTTTTCCCATGGTAATCCTACTCAAATTTAAGGTGTTAAGGAGCAGCTGAATAGAGCTTCTATTCTAGAAAAACGACCACACTTCTGATAAATCTCAAAGTTAGGAGGACAAACATAGTAACCACATAAGAAAGCAAATGAATAAACAACTACTCCTATGAAGTCCGAGGGTAACGATACCATAGTTCACGCAGAATAGCCATCCGTATATATACTGAATAAATAGTGACAGTGATTCAGGTGTTTTGATCTCTTGGATCTTTGCAGTAAAAAAAGTGTAGGGATCTAACTGACAGAGGCGAAGACTGGCCTGGGATAAAGACGCAAAGCATCCAGGATTTTCACAACAGGAGTGCAATCCTTTGAACAGTTTAAGACAACCAGAATGGAATTAAACACAATTACATATTTCTATCGTCAGTCGTAACATCGACAAAGATGAACTACTCATATTTTCTTTTAGTGCTTCCGTTCTATCTAGGCTAAGTCGTAAGTTGTCTCCCCCAAAATAGACAGGAAAAAGCAACAGAGTTAATTCCCCCTAGCGCACTATCCGGTACTTTCCCGATTAAAATTCCACACAGGCGATCGCATTTTATGGGGATGAGATGGGAAGTGGCGATCGCAGTTTATATTTAGGATTAAGAAAGCGATCACTTTTTGATAAATTAATTCTTACTGTAAATTTTTCATTGATTATGTCTGGTGTTATCGCGAAAGTCTTATCATATCTTTTCACAAGAAAAGCTATCAACGAAGTATTTACAAATAGAAAAAATTATCTATACCGAACCCACAGAAAAACAAAACGGTCGAGTTTATATCAACAAAACCCAATATATTGATAACGTTCCCTCCGAAATTTATAACTTTTATAAGTAAGTGGGCTTAATTAATTGTTAGATAGTAGAACAGGCTTCTAGCCTGTGGACGGGCAGGATGCCCATCCCACGTTTTATATTTAATTGTAACCA